>Ga0209064_1000743_pt1 | contig 67948 bp, 66 predicted proteins | sample Inofromicrocosms_FD_187498 | JGI IMG/M metagenome (GOLD analysis project Ga0209064, IMG submission 187498) | Mouse cecum microbial communities from Vienna, Austria - Inoculum for glucosamine and mucus D2O microcosms (SPAdes) (version 2) | ecosystem: Host-associated > Mammals > Digestive system >...
AATGAAATACAAGCGAGGGCGAGAGAAATTGTATATAGCGAACTGATTTATAACTAATGAGCGTAACGCTTATTGCCTTAAAATACAGTGGGTGGAGGATAATACTTCCCCTACTGTATTTTGGGCTGGCAGATAGTAACAAAGCAAGGCTTCTCATTAGGCAATAGCGTTACATTGACACGCTACTGCTTATGCAAATGAACAACAGTATAGAAATCTTCACGCCTTCGTGATATACTTTTTATACAGGAACAAATTAGAATTTGAGGAGGTGTTTTATGTTTAATGAAATATGCATATATGAAGCGAAATTAACCAAATTAGATGAAATAGAAGAACTAATGAAAGAAGTTGCCGAATTTTATTTACAACAAGATGGGGTCATTGATGTACATTATATAAAACGTACTCATCGACAAAAAGATTTTAATGCGGTTAAAGAGGGGGAATTGCCTGTTCGACTCACGAGAAATGTAGGCAAGGTAACATATGTGTTGTATTGGGTGTTAGAAAATGAAGAAGCTCATGCAAGAGTATCTAAACTTGGTATAGAGAAGTTTTACAAACGTTGGAACAGATTTTTAACTACAATGCCTAAAATAATTTTGGGTGAGAATATCGTCTAACCACAAATTCCAGTTTGTATGACGAATTTTTTCAAACAGCCTCATTGCATAGGAATGCCAAACAGATTATCCTTAAAGTAGGAGGTGGCAGAAATGGCAAACGAATATAAAAAAGATTTTAATGCTATGTTGCACGATAATAAGGATATGCCAAAATTTCAATTTATCTTTGTAAATGGTTTGCAGTAAAAAGCTCTCGAACATATCGTTCGAGAGCTTTTGTCCTCGTTTGAAAGTACAACTCTTAAAAATTTAGTATTTAATTCCCTATGACACCGCACCATTCGGGAGCGTATTTGTTTCGAAATATAGTTTTTACTTCTTTACGATCATTCTTCGATAGTAGTATCTTCGATAACCGTTGCGGAATCAGCGAACTTCTTGACAGACTCTACAGACTTCTCGCAAGCCGCTTTGGTGGAGTAGGATTCGCCTACGCCTATGAGCGTGCCGTCTTTAGAATAGAGTTTGTAACGGAAGCTTCCCGCTTTGTCCTCGTCAACTTCGAATATACCGTTAGCGCAGTGCTTTTTGAACGCGTTGATACTTGCGAGCTTGGGCTTAGCTTTGTACGGTTCGCTCTCGAACATGAGCTGTCCGTTGTTCGCTTTGAGACAGAACTTATAAGGACGAACGGCGCTGTTGGACGGTATTATGTAATACTTTCCGAAGGTGTCTTTAGCATCTCCCGATATTACGATGATCTTCTGAGAAGCTGTCTTATCTTTGGTTTGAGTAGCCGGTTTAACAGTCGGCTTAGCTGCTTTGGTAACTTCTGTCTTTGTCGTTTGCTTCTTTGTTTCTTTAACTGTCTTACTCATATTGATCTCCACAAGTCCTTGTTTTTTCGGGGAAAGTTTTTTATTATCGCTGTTGCTGTTGGCAGCGGCTATTTCATCTTCTGCATCGCTTCTTCTGACGGCTTTTACGATGGGCGCGGGTTTAGACTCTTTAACAGGAGCCTCTTCCGCTTTCGTCTCTTCGATCTGCTCGTCTTTCTTTACAGGCTTGACGATAGGTTGCTCAGTCTCTTTCACAGGTTCCGCTGCGACTGCCTCTGTCTTAGCGTCTTCTACGGGAACGGCTTCCTCCTCGGGCGTCTCGTCAATTATCTCTTCCTTTATAGGTTGTTCTTGTATGTCTTCCGACTTTTCAGTCTTTTCGACGGCAGACTTAGCGTCTTCTTGTTCTTTGTTGTCGATAGCGGGAGCCGCGTTATTCTCGGTAGCCGATTTAGCCGCCGCGGCTTTTTTCTTTTTCTTTCCGGCAGCTGCGGAAACTGCGATGATGACTACGAGCAATACTACCACTGCTATAGCCGCTACGAGCATCCATCCCGTTACGCTGACACTGCCGAGTTTGAATACTTCAGAAGTAAAAAATTCCATGATGACCTCCCCAATTTATATATTGAAATCATAAATATTGCATATAGCAAAGCTATAGTAATAATATATCATATTTAAGTAGCTAATGTAAAGTATCAAAATTATTTTTTTTCATTTTTACGATAAATTTACTCGAAATTAATATTTAGAGCTCGAAGTTTATTGCATTTATAACGGCGATGGTATACAATTTTATATGTCAGAATGAAGCGAAGGGGAACGTACGCCTATATGAGAGTTTTTTTCGCGATCCCGATACCCGATAGCGTAAGGGAAAAGATAAGAGCGATACAGGATATGCTGAAAGAGTCTTACGGCGGCAAGTATACCGACGGAGATAATCTCCATATCACGCTTGCGTTCATCGGCGATGTAGATACAAAAGTTATAGATATGCTTACCGAAATTGAGATAAAGAGCGATACTATCCCTGCGGGATTTAAGCTCTCGTTAAGAGGGATGGATTCGTTCAAGGACGGAAAGGTCACGTATCTCAAAGTCGAAAAGAACGCGGAGATAGAAAGACTTCGCGCTTATCTCGAGGAGCGTCTTTCGGCTTTGGGTATCCCGTTTGAGATGAGAGACGAGTTCTGCCCGCACGTGACGATAAGAAGGGGCAAAAAGGAAATGATAAAAGAAGAGAGCGAAACTTTGGAAATAAACGTCAGTTCTTTTGCTCTTTACGAAAGCAAGAGAGTAGACGGAGAGCTCAAATACGTTCCCATTAAGACGTTTGGAGGAAATATCTGATGACGACGAAAATAATGAAGGGCAAAGACGCGATCGAAGAGGGCGCGAGACTTATAAACAGCGGAGGGATAGTAGCTTTTCCTACGGAGACGGTGTACGGGCTCGGAGCTAACGCGCTCGACGAGGAAGCGACGCTCAAAATATTCGAAGCGAAGGGCAGACCGCAGGACAATCCGCTCATAGTACACGTTGCGAGCGTCGATGATATTCCCAAGCTCGTTGAAGAGATAAGCGAAGGCGCGCGGCGGGTGATCGACGCGTTCATGCCGGGACCTATCACGGTCATTATGAAGAAGAGCGACGCTATTCCAAACAGCGTTACCGCAGGACTTCGGAACGTGGGGATACGTATGCCTGTCAATGAGACGGCGCGGGAGTTCATAAGAGCATGCGGCTGTCCTATAGCGGCGCCGTCTGCGAACCGTTCGACTAGGATAAGTCCTACGAGCGCAGAGCACGTATACGAAGATATGAACGGACGGATACCTCTCATAATCGACGGAGGAGCTTCCGACGTCGGGATAGAATCGACGATAATAGATATGACGCGCGATACGCCTACAATACTGCGTCCCGGCGCGATAACGGAGAGCATGTTGCTTAGCGTACTTAGCGAAGTGAGGACGTTTCAGGGGAAGGTCATCAGCGTCGCGCCCGCGCCCGGTATGAAATACAGACATTACGCCCCGAGGTGCGAGACGGTAGTCGCGTCCGACGTCGAGAGCGCGATATCGGGTTACGATAGAGCGAAAGAAGAGGGACGCGATCCCGTTATAGTGGCAAGGTCTCACGAGGCGTACGGAGATAGGAACGTTATAGAACTCGGAAAGAGCGACGAAGAAGTCTGCCGCAATATCTATTCTGCGTTGCATAGAGGAGAGACGGAGCACGATTATATCATCATAGAAGACTTCGGCGACGGCGGTATAGGCGATTCAGTAATGAACAGGGTCAATAAAGCGAGCGGAGGTAAGAGGATATGATGAAAGTTATTTTCGTATGCACGGGCAACACGTGCCGTTCTCCGATGGCGGAAAAGATATTCAATAAAAAGGCGAAAGAGACGTCGCTTGACGTCACGGCGATATCGAGAGGAGTCGCATGCTCGGACGGTTTGCCGATGAACGTCAGCGCAAGAGCCGTCATGAAAGAAGAGGGACTTGACTTCGAGCATAGATCTCGCATGATAAGCGAAGAAGATATGAATACGGCAAGCTATGTGATAACCGTCACTTCGTCTCATAAAAGATATCTCGAAGAAGCGTTCGGCAGACGCGGCAACGTTTTTTCTATCGAAGAGATCACTGGCGGAGAGGGCGTTTTCGACCCGTACGGAGCGGACGTCGACGTGTATAGAAGATGCTATAAGATTTTGGAAAAGGCGATCGGCGACGTTATAGAAAAGCTGTTTTCAAAGCGTTGAATAATAACGATAAGCGTCGATACTTGATTTTTTAATAAAGAGGAACGTTAAGATCTTTGTAGTTCATAAAATTTTATCGTTTACGCCGTTATTGCCATTTAAGGCATTGGCAATCATAATGAAACCGCGCGGCGTCGCGGTTCATATTTTTTGGTTAATTATCATTTAAGATCACTTATATTATAATGATACGCTTGCGTAATATTTTGATTTATTTTATCTATATTAATACAATATGAAGAATAAGCCAAGCGCTATCAATACTTACTTTTAGTCAAACAAAGACGTTTTGCGTGACGTTTGAGAACACAATTTCGGCAGAGTTGGATATTTCGGCGATTTTCGGTCAAGAATAGTCGAAGAATGTAAATTATTATTAAAAATTCATCGCTTGTTTATAAATAATTGGTAAAAAAATGAAAAATTTTGCATTCGGTATTGAAAGAGTCGGCTTTTCGTGGTATACTTTTAATAAACTAAAATCAATTACGAGGTAAACAATGAGAATAGCAATCGGTTGCGACCATGGTGGAATCAATCTAAAACCGGCCATTATCAAGGCTCTTAACGCAAGAGGAATAGAACACGTAGACTTCGGCGCGTACGATACGTCGAGCGTAGACTATCCCGATTACGCGCTCAAAGTTGCCGAAGCCGTATCCAACGGCGAATGCGATAAAGGAGTTATACTTTGCGGTACCGGCATCGGTATAGCTATATCCGCGAATAAAGTCAAGGGAATAAGGGCTGCCGTATGTCACGACGTATTTACGGGTCAGATGTCCGCGGAGCATAACGACGCTAACGTAATAGCGATGGGCGGAAGAATAGTAACGCCCGAGCTTGCCGCAGACATCCTTAACGCATGGCTTGACACTCCGTTCGGGGGGGGCAGACACGAAAGACGCGTTGATAAAATAAAGGAAATAGAGGATAAATATTTCAAATAAATGACGAGAGTTCGGCGGATATAATACATCCGCCTGCTTTTATACGCCGCATATCGCGGCAAATCGGAGGAACTGTCATGATAGACGAGTTGGTCAATTCGATAATAGACGCGGAAAACCGCGCCGAAGAGATAATAAAAGCCGCGCGAAAAGAGGCGAAAGAAATCGCTGTTTCTACGTCTGACGAAATAGAGTCGATGAAGAAAGAGAGCGAGCTTTCGATACGCGCGGAGCTCAAAAACAATGAGAACGAAGGCTTGGGGAGAGCTGAAGAGGAGTATTCTAAGATAATATATGCTTCGCACGTCGAGAGCGAAGAGATACAAAAAAGAGCCGAAAAGAATATGGTCAAGGCTCGAGAATACGTTGCGGGGAGGCTCTTAGAGAAATATGCCGATCGTTGAGATGCGTCGTATAATGCTCATTGGCAATAATAAAGAGAAGAAAGAGCTTCTCAAGACGTTGACGAAAGCGGGTTCCGTCGAGATCGGCAATACTCACGACATAGAACGCGCCGATAACGTTGACGTCGGGAAGAGACGGGAAGAGGTTTCGCTGAAACTTGCCCGCCTCACTTTTGCTTTCGACGCGCTAAAAGAAAAGACGTCGGAGCTCAAGAGAATGGTGAAGGCGAAGAGCGCCGACAAGTCGAGCGTTCCGAAGAAAGTGATGTTCGCGCCGAAGCCGGAGGTAAGCTACGACGATTTCGTCGAGTGTACGAAGAACGAAGACGAGATATTCCGAAAGATAGAGGAAATGAACGAACTCAATAACGAGTACGTCAGATTAAAGTCGGAAGAGACGAAACTAAAGTCGGAAGCGAAGGCTATGAGCGTCTTCGAATCGGTAAAACTTCCGCTCGATATATTCCGCAATACGAAGAATACCGTAATATCTTTGGGAAGCGTCGCTTCTTCCAAAATCGAAAAGCTCGAGAATCTTTTAAGCGGCGTCGAATACGCGACGTGCGAGACGGGAGAAGATATAGGCGGATCGACAGCAGTCGTTATAGTTTCCGTGAAAGAGAGCAGAGACAAGGTTCAGGAGATACTTGCGGAGGTAGAGTTCACGCCTATAGGAGTGAGCGACGTAAGGAGACCTGCCGATATTATCGCTCATGATAAGGAGAGAATAGACGCGATAGCTAAGCGCAGGAGCGAGATAGTCGAGGAGATAGTCTCATACGAAGAGAATACGCTTTCGTTCAAGATGCTCTTTGATTATTACACGCTCGAGAATGATAAGCTAAGCGCGGAAGAGAAGATGAAGAGCACGGGAACTTCGTATATCCTCGAAGGTTGGCTGCCGAAGACGGAAGAGGAGAATATAGATAATATATTATCGTCTTCGCCGCTTGCGCTCGCCTATATAATAAGAGAACCTATAGAGGGAGAGATACCGCCGACGTTTTGTGTCGATAATTCGCTGGTCGCTCCGTATCAAAGCGTTACGAATATGTTTAACGTTCCTTGCTACAGAGAGGTCAACCCCAATCCGTTCGTGGCGTTTTTCTTCTTCTTGTTTTTCGGAATAATGGTATCCGACGCAGGCTACGGACTGATACTTACTCTTGCGTCGGGATTTATACTTTTCAGGATGAAACCCAAGAAAATGGATGCGAGTCTCATAAAGATAATCTTTATGGGCGGTATATCGACAATGTTCTGGGGCGTTATGTTCGGAAGCTATTTCGGCGAAGCGCTATTGCCTGCCGTTATGTTCAATCCGCTAGACAAACCCGTTAATATGTTAATATTAAGTCTCGGAATGGGGCTCTTCCAAATGCTGACGGGTATGGCTATCAACGCGTACCGTCTGTTCAAAGAAAGGAAACCGCTCGACGCGATATTCGGAGTATTTTCCTGGTATATCCTCATTATCGGTATTGCCGTGATTTTCCTCGTTAAAGGGGATGTGGGCAAGATAACGGGAATAGTTCTTCTCGCAGTAGGTCTCGTCGGACTAATGATCGCGGGAGCGCTTCACAAAAAGGGCGTCGGTATCGTCAGCGGAGCGTTCGGGAAACTTTACGGAATAATCAATTTCTTCAGCGATCTCTTGAGCTATTCGAGACTATTCGGTCTAGGACTTGCGACGGGTGTCATAGGAATGGTTTTGAACCAGATAGCCGTAGTGCTTGTCGAGCTGATACCTGTTCTCGGCATCGTTCTAGCCGCCGCGCTTTTGATAGGCGGTCACCTGTTTAACGTAGGTATCAATACCCTCGGAGCGTACGTGCACAATTCGAGACTTCAGTTTATAGAATTCTTCGGAAAATTTTATACCGGCGGCGGCAGACTGTTCGCCCCGCTCGGATCAAATATCAAATATTATTATATTACGGATAGGAGGTAAATATAATATGACAACAGGAACGTTCTTAGCAATACTCGGAGCCGCGCTCGCGGCGCTATTCGCAGGTTGCGGATCTGCGATAGGCGTTAGTATAGCGGGGCAGGCGGCGGCAGGAGTTATATCGGAAGACCCCGATAAGTTCTCTAAAGTGCTTATTCTCGAGTTGTTGCCGGCAACGCAGGGTATTTACGGATTCATTATCGCTTTCATTACCTTTTTGAAGATAGGTCTTATAGGAAGCGGATCGCTCGCGCTTTCGACCGCGGCGGGATTGTCTGTTCTCGCAGGCTGTTTGCCTATGGCGATAGTAGGTATGATCAGCGCGATATATCAGGGAAAGTGCGCAGCGTCCAGTATAGCGATGGTCGCAAAGAGAGGAGAAGTCAGCGGTAAGGGTATTATTCTTACCGTCATGGTAGAGACGTACGCGCTTCTTGCGCTCCTTGTTTCATTCCTCAGCGTATTCATGCTCAACTTGGGCTGACGGATATAATAATTGCCGCGGCATATGAACGGCTGAGGCAAACGGATATAATATCATGAATAATAAAGATTCGATAATTAATAAAATCATTAACGACGCGAAAGCCGAAGCCAAGGAGATAGTAGCCTCGGCAGAAGCTAAAAGAGCCGAAGCAGTCAAGAAGGCGGAAGAGGATATAAAAAAGCGTGAAGAAGAGGCGCTCTCGCCCAAAGAGGACGTCATCGCCGCTATAATTTTGCGCCGCGTTACCGTCGCTCGCATCGACGCTAAAAAGAACGTTCTTATGACTGAGAACGCTATAATGGAGAAGGCTTTTAACGAGGCTCTCGACGCCGTAGTTTCGGATAAGAAATACGGCGAAATACTCGTCGCGTTGCTCGAGAAATATCTCGAAGACGGCGACGAAGTCGTCATAGCGGAGAACGATAAGAAGATAGTTACCTCCGCTGTTGTGAAGCGTATCGCAAAGAGCAAGGGAATAAACGCGGAACTATCATCTATGTACGGCGATTTTAAGGGCGGGATGATGTTGGCCGGCAAGAGTTACGATAAGAATCTCACGCTCGAGAGAACGCTTTTTGAAGTAAAAGAGGAGATATCTTCCTCGCTTTTTCAAATATTGTTTGAAGAGGAGAAGTCATGAAGAACGGTAATCTCGTCTTTTCCAACGCAAGGGTAAAGTCGCTCGAGTCAAGTCTCATTACGGAAGAGAAGATGACCCGAATGATACATGCCGCTAATTTGGAAGAGGGCGTTAAGATACTTTACGAGTGCGGCTACGCAGGCGGAACGACTCTGGAGAGAGCCGAAGATTATCCTACGCTTCTCGAAGAGGAATTGAAGAGAGTTACCGCTTTTTTTAGAGAGACTATGATAAGTTCTAGCGGTATGGATGCCTTTTTGCTTGAAGAAGACTATCTTTCCGCTAAGATATTTATGAAAAAGAAATATATGCGCGACGTAAACGATAGTGGCGATCTTCCACCGGAAGGCAATATTTCTCACGATACGCTGAAGGAGTGTATTTTTAACGATAATTATTCGTCGCTTCCGAAGTTCATGGCAGAGGCGCTTCATCTGATAGACGAGCTATTCGCGAGCGGCAGACGCTCGCCGCGTTATATAGACACGCGCCTTGACAAAGCCATGTACAAGGATATACACGCGAGAATATCAAAGGGAAAGAATAAGACTATCATGGAATATTTTAAGGCGAAGACCGATCTTACCAATATAGCTACCGCGCTAAGAGTGAAAAAGATCGGCAACGCTTCGCTATTAAAAGACAACTATATCGAGGGCGGAAGCTATTCGCTCGGATTTCTCGAGAGTTTGATAGAAGAGAGCAACGACAGCATAGCGGAGAGACTCAAGTATTCCGATTATAGAGACATCGCAGAAGCATCTTTCGGCGACTATGCGAAAAGCGGTTCGCTCGTAAGGTTCGAAGCTATGAGCGAAAGTTATCTTATGAAAATATTCAGACGAGATAAGGGCGATATATTTTCGGTAGCTCCTATCATAGGTTTCTTCGTTGCGAAAAGGACGGAGATAAGAACGGCGCGGCTAATACTTACCGCGCTCAAAAATAACGTCGGCAGAGACGCCGTGAAAGAGAGGCTCAGAGAGTTCTATGTATAGTAATAAAGTAGCCGTCATAGGCGGCGGAGACGTAGTTCTCGCGTTCAAAGCCGTAGGTATGGACGTGTATCCCGCGAGCGGCGGAGAAGAGAGCGACGCATTGATAAAGAAGATAGCGAAAGAGTACGCTGTGATCTTCGTGACCGAAGACGTCGCGATAGCGTCGCGCGATACGGTGGAAAAATATAAGACGAAACCTTATCCTGCGATAATTCCGATACCTTCCGGAGTCGGAGATTCGGGTTACGCTATGGAATGTATAAAGAAGAATGTCGAAAAAGCAGTCGGAACGGATATTCTGTTCGATAGAGAGGATTGATTTTATGGATAATAAAGGAAGGATCATAAAAGTGTCGGGTCCGCTTATAGTTGCGGACGGAATGACTAAGGCGAGAATGTTCGACGTAGTTAAGGTCGGCGAGTCCAATCTCATAGGAGAAATAATCGAGCAAAGAGAGGACAGGTCGTCGATACAGGTATACGAAGAGACGAGCGGAATAGGCGTAGGCGAGAGCGTGACGAGCACCGGAGCGCCGCTTTCCGTTATGCTGGCCCCCGGACTTCTCGAAGGAATATACGACGGTATACAGCGTCCGCTGAATAAGCTCGTCGAGGCATCCGGCGCGCGCATAGCGAGGGGAATAGATATGCCTGCCGTCGACCTTGAAAGGAAGTGGAAATTCGAGCCGAGGGTGAAGGTCGGAGACAGCGTCGAAGCCGGAGACATACTCGGCGTAGTTCAGGAGAACGTTGTAGTCGAACACAGGATCATAGTTCCTTTCGGAATAGAGGGCGTGATAGATAAGATATTCGAAGGCGAATTCAACGTCACCGAGCCCATAGCGATATTAAATACGGTCAAGGGAAAAATCGAGATACCTATGCTCAAGAAGTGGCCCGTGCGTAAGGGCAGACCGTATAAAGAGAAGCTGCCGCCGAAGGAGCCGCTCGTTACGGGTCAACGCGTCATAGATACGCTCTTTCCTGTAGCGAAGGGCGGAGTAGCGTGTATTCCGGGACCTTTCGGAAGCGGAAAGACGGTAGTTCAGCATCAGCTCGCCAAATGGTCCAACGCAGATATTATAGTCTACGTCGGTTGCGGAGAGCGAGGCAACGAGATGACGGACGTTCTTAACGAATTCCCCGAGCTTATAGACCCGAAGACGGGCGAAGCGCTCATGAAGAGAACGGTACTTATCGCCAATACGTCGGATATGCCCGTCGCCGCAAGAGAGGCGTCGATATATACGGGTATCACGATAGCAGAATATTTCAGAGATATGGGCTACAACGTAGCTATAATGGCGGACTCGTCGTCAAGATGGGCTGAGGCGCTAAGAGAGATGTCTGGACGTCTTGAAGAGATGCCGGGCGAAGAGGGTTATCCCGCGTATCTGTCCTCCAGACTTGCCGATTATTACGAAAGAGCGGGAATAGTCAAGACTCTCGGAAGAGAGGAAAGAATAGGTTCGATCACAGCTATATCTGCGGTTTCGCCTCCGGGCGGAGACCTTTCGGAGCCTGTATCGCAGGCTACTCTCAGAATTGTAAAGGTATTCTGGGGACTTTCTTCGTCGCTGGCATACAGAAGACACTTCCCCGCGATAGATTGGCTGCAAAGCTATTCGCTCTATGCGGACAGGTTGAAGGTATGGTACGACGAGAACGTCGGAGAAGAGTGGGGAGAACTGAGAAGGGAAGCCGAGAGGATACTTCAAGAGGAAGCCAATCTCGACGAAATAGTAAGGCTTGTCGGTATCGACGCGCTTTCGCCGAAGGATAGAATAACGATGGAGACGGCAAAGTCGATAAGAGAGGATTATCTGCATCAGTACGCTTTCGACGACGTTGATACCTATACCTCGCTGAAAAAACAGCTCAAGATGATGCGCCTTATCATAAACTGTCATAAACTTTCAAACGAAGCTCTGGACAAAGACGTCGATCTTGACGACATACTTTCCGTTAAAGTACGCGAGAGCATAGGCAGATCCAAATATATAAAGGAGTCGGAAGAAGAAAAGTTCGACGCAATAGACAGGGATATGCGCAGCGAGATCGGTTCGCTTGTCAGCGAAGGAGAGTAAGATATGCTTAAGGAATATAAATCTATAAAAGAAATAGTAGGACCTCTTATGTTGGTCGACGGCGTAGAAGGAGTCAAATACGACGAACTCGTCGAGATTGAGCAAAAGGACGGAGATATAAGGAGAGGAAAGGTCCTCGAAATCAACAGAGACAAGGCGCTCGTGCAGTTATTCGAGGGCTCTCAGGGTATAGAAATGTCGACGTCTAAGGCGCGTTTTCTCGGAAGAAGTCTCACGCTTGCGGTATCGGAGGATATGCTCGGCAGAGTATTTGACGGTATGGGTAATCCCAAAGACGGCGGCGCTCCGATAATTCCCGAGAAGAGGCTCGATATCAACGGTCAGCCTATTAATCCCGCGGCAAGAGATTATCCTAACGAATTTATAGAAACGGGCGTTTCGGCGATAGACGGACTAAATACGCTCGTAAGAGGACAGAAGCTGCCCGTATTCAGCGCGTCGGGACTTCCGCACGCAGAGCTTGCGGCGCAGATAGCCAGACAGGCGAAAGTTATAGGCAGCGACGAGAAGTTCGCGGTAGTCTTCGGAGCTATCGGAATAACGTACGAAGAGGCTGAGTTCTTCATGTCGGATTTCAGACGCACGGGAGCTATCGACAGGGCGGTGCTCTTTATGAATCTAGCTAACGATCCGGCAGTCGAGAGAATAGCGACGCCGAGAATGGCTCTCACCGCCGCGGAATATCTGGCGTTTGAGAAAGATATGCACGTGCTCGTCATACTTACCGATATTACGAATTACGCCGAGGCGCTGAGAGAGGTCTCCGCGGCAAGGCGAGAAGTTCCCGGAAGAAGAGGTTATCCGGGATACCTTTATACCGACCTTGCGACGATGTACGAAAGAGCGGGAAGAATAGTAGGCAAAAAGGGTTCTATAACGCAGATACCTATATTGACTATGCCCGAAGAGGATAAGACTCACCCGATCCCCGACCTTACCGGATATATTACCGAGGGTCAGATAATACTGAGTAGAGAGCTTCACAAAAAGGGAGTTATCCCGCCTATCGACGTATTGCCGTCGCTTTCGAGACTTAAGAATAAGGGTATAGGCGAAGGAAAGACGAGAGCCGACCACGCCGACAATATGAATCAGTTATTCTCGGCTTACGCAAGAGGAAAGGAAGCGAAAGAGCTATCCGCAATACTCGGAGACGCGGCGCTCTCGCCTGTAGACAGACTTTACGCTAAGTTCGCGGAAGAGTTTGAAAAGGAATACGTTTCTCAAGGTTTCGAGAGCGACAGAAGCATCGAGAAGACCTTGGAGATAGGTTGGAAATTGCTCACTATACTGCCTAGAAGCGAAATGAAGAGAATACGAGACGAGTACCTCGAAAAATATTACGATACAATAAAGAAAGAGGACTGATATATGGCAGAGAGGCTGAAAGTCAATCCCACCAGAATGGAGCTGAGACGTCTTAAAAACAGACTGAAAACTGCGGAGAGAGGGCATAAACTTCTCAAAGACAAGTCTGACGAAATGATAAGACGCTTCATGGAATACGTTCGGGAGAACAAGAGACTTAGAGAAGAGATAGAAGACGAGCTTTCTTCGGCGATGAACGCCTTTATGATAGCTAAAGCGGTAACTGACGAGAACTTGATAAAAGAGGCTGTTATGATGCCCGCTTCGTCTCTCGAACTTGACGTATCTACAGGTAACGTCATGAGCGTCGCCGTGCCGAAAATGCAACTCAAAGAGAGCGGCGGCGAAGACAAATACGCGTATTCGTTCATCAGCGTCACGAGCGAGCTCGACGAATCGATATCTACGCTGACTAAACTTTCGGCAAAACTCATAAAATTGGCAGAGATAGAAAAGACCTGCAATATGCTCGCCGACGAGATAGAAAAGAACAGAAGAAGGGTCAACGCGCTCGAATACGTTATGATTCCCGAAACTATCGAGACGATAAAGTTCATCACGATGAAGCTCGATGAGAACGAAAGGGGCAACATAGTGAGACTAATGAAAGTAAAGTCGATGATGGAGAGCAAGTAACTATGCTGATATCGAAGATGGAACTTGGCGAGGAGCATATAGTCGAAGAGCTCGCAAGGGAGATATGGTTCGAGACGTACGCCGATATTCTGAGCATCGGACAGATTATATATATGCTCAATAAGTATCTTTCAAGCGAGGCTGTAGCTCGCGGAGTAAAAGAGGACAACTACGAGTATTTTCTATTAAAAGAAGATGACATATGTATAGGTTTTTATGCCGTAAGGCATGAAAACGACAGGCTTTTTTTATCAAAGGCGTACATTGTCAAGGACAGTCGCGGCAAAGGGTATTTCAAAAAGATAATGGATAACGTATTTGAGAACCTGAGACGTAAAGAGAAGAGCGTATATCTTACAGTCAATAAAAATAACGACGCTAAGGATAAGTATCTTTCGATAGGCTTCGATATAATAGACGAAGTAAAGAGCGATATAGGCGGCGGTTACGTTATGGACGACTATATAATGGAGATAACGAGAGAAAAGTACGAAAATAGAAAAGATAAAAAATCAATATAGGAACGAAATAAGATATTTAAGCAAATCAATTCTCACATGTTAAAAAGAACGCGTTGAACGTTCTTTTTGTTATAAAAATATACTATAAAATATAGGTCGATTTTATCCTATTTTTGTTATATAATATATATAACGGAGGAGAAAATGATCGTAAACACTAACCAAATAACAAGTATCACAGAGGCAAATCAAAATTTCAGTAAGGTGGCAAAGATTGCCGACAAAAGCGGTAGCGCTGTGATATTCAAGAATAACAAAGCTAAATATCTTGTGCTTAACGTTGAAGAAAATCCGTATATAGAACTTACCGACGATGAAAAGATAGATATTATAGCAAGAAGAGTGCTTGAAAAATATAGAAAAGATTTCGAGGAACTTGCAAAATGATCAAATTCAGTACGGAAAAGGTTTTATTGCTCCATAAAATTCTTGATTCAGGAAACAGGAGGTTCTCAAGGAGTTAGAGACGTTGGTTTGCTTGACTCTGCCGTCAATGCCGCATACGCCACGTTTGACGGGCAAGAATTATTTCCGTCAAAAGAAGAAAAGGCAGCTAAAATAGGATATTCGTTAATATCGAATCACGCGTTCGTAGATGGAAATAAGAGAATAGGAATGTATATAATGCTTACTTTTCTTGAGAAAACGGAATATCGTTAAATTTGAAAGAAGGCGAAACCGCTGACGTCGGACTTAAGCTCGCAGACGGTAAATATTCAGAAAAAGAATTACTTTATTGGATAATAGAACACGAATAAAAAATTATAACCTCTTACCATCGAATAATGTTCGAATCGTAAGAGGTCATTTAATATTAAAAATATTTTACTTGTTTTTAACGTAGGACTCGAGCATCGCTTTGAACGCGCGCTTTTCTCTTTCGTTCAGTTTGTTATAGTACTTAAGGAAAGATTTTTCATTGTCGCCGAGATCGTAAATATAGGCGTTACATTCGTCGGTGCGTCCTATTAAATAATCCACCGTCACGTTGAAATAGTTTGCAAGCAGGTTGAGCTGCGCTATGTTCGGAGCTGTTCTCTCGATTTCCCAGCTACTGATAGTAGCTTGTGTTACGTTAATGTCTTTAGCAAGAACGTTTTGCAAAATTCCTCTTTCTTTTCTTAACTGTTTAAGAACCAAGCCAAGCATCTTATCAATCTCCTTTGTTGCGTTTACGCGTATTTGTAATATTTTTTTTATTATCGCAGAAGCTAATTTGAGGAATAACGAACAAAAACGTCGATTTGTCGGCTTTTTGTTTTCCGCAAGTTCGCTTTTGACAATTTACATTATAATACATATTCCATTTTATTACAATAAAAATCAGGTGAAAATTGTGAAAACACTCTCGGCGGCTTATGAAAAAGTCGGGTTTTTGATAAAAAATGCGGTTGATTTATTGATGAATTTAGTATATTGCGATGTCAAAGAGCATAGTATTCTATAGAAAGCAGGAGGTATATTGAATGAAAAAGTTATTGATAATAGCGCTTGTATTCGTCAGCTTGTTTGCGCTCGTAGCATGCGGAGAGACTAAGGAGCCTATTGATTTGGTCAACGAGAAGATTTCGCTTCAAGAGACGAAACTTTATACGGCTGACAGCGAAGATTATTTTGCGGAGCTCAGACTTGTCGACGGAGAAGACGTAACGGCGCTTGACGGCAAGGTAGGGGAAAAGAGCGTTAAATATATTTTCAAGTTAAAGCCTAAGAAGCTCGATATGATGAACGGCGAGTACAGCGTGACCATATCGGGAGATAAGGGAAGCGAAAATATCAAGATAGAAAAGGACGTTATGGGAATGTCGTATAGCGCGAAGCTCATGAATATCGATAAAGCGGGCGTTCCGAGCCGACTTACCATAGTCTATAACGACAAAAATTTCGAGATGGAACTTGCCGATATGATGAAGGGTATTACTTGCGATTCAAAAAAGGCGGTCGAGATAGCGTATAATGAACTCAAAGACGCGCTTAAGGACGATCTCTCCAAAAAAGAATTTTTGAGAGAGGTCACCGTAAGATATATCAATAACCGTAAGGATGCTGCAAGTCCGTATTATTGGTACGTGTCTATGCTAAAGAGCAAGGACGATTACTTTGCCGTTCTTATCGATCCCAAAGACGGAAAAGTCATAAACAAAAAAGTCCTATGATGCGGATAATGCCGTACGTATACGTGATATTTGCGGCAAAGTGACGAAGACGAACCATATTATTATATATTATAAAACACGCCTTAAAGCTCAATGAGTTTTAAGGCGTATTCTGTTTTTATATAGTCGCTTTATCGGTTTACTATTTGTTATTCGCTTTTCTTTCCGTCGGTCTTTTCCGAAGGGAAATCTGATTTTTTGATCGACTTCTTTTCGTCGTTGATACTCTTTATCTGATCCTTATGCTCTTCTTTGACAGCTTTCATCTCTATCTTACGCGTCTTAAGCTCTTCCTTATGAGTTTCTTTTAGTTCCTTTTCTTTTTCTTTGAGCTTTTTCATCTGCTCTTTTTTGACTTTCTGCTGTTCGTTCTTGAACTTGATGTTTTTAAGGCTCTTTATCATACCCGCAAGGATGTTGCCGAGACCTCTAAGTCTTTTTTTATTGCCCCAAAGAAGGAATCCGTATATAGCTTGCATATCGAGGAGTCCGGTAGTGACGCCGTTAAGGCTTCTCAGCGGCATTTCTTCAAAACCTTGCTGTAGCATAAGTCTTGTTGTCATGTCGGCGTTAGGGACCTGACTGTTGATTATGGCAGGAGCGAGCTTAGCTATTATTTTACCTATAAGACATACCTTGAGATCTCCTATAGTTGTGTTGAAATCGAATTCTCCGCGTTTTGCAGGCGCGTTGGACGGCATTTTGAATCCCGTTATTGCCTCGAATTCTTCTTTTGGCAACTCTGTAGCGTTTGCGATATCGTAATACGACGGGCAGACGTCTTTGAGATTTGGTATCTCGACGTTATTCGCAGTCGATTCGACAAAGATCCTCTTTGAAAGTACGACTTCGTCGGCGTTCTTTGCGATCTCTATATCGAATTCGCCGCTCTCTACGTGCCAGTCGTTAATGTTGACGTTATAGTATGCGAACGCTCTTTTTGAAAGAGTGAAGGAGACAGTCTTCGTTTCGCCCGCTTCGAGCTTTATCTTAGCGAAGTCTTTGAGTTCTCTCTTGGGTCTGAATATCGTCGATTCGATATCGGAGACGAACACTTCGACGACTTCTTCGCCGCTTCTCTTTCCGGCATTTGTAACGTCCACCGTTACGGTAACGCTGTCGCTGTCCTTGATGCTGTTTGCGGATACGGTCATATTAGAATATTCGAACGTCGTATATGAAAGGCCGTAACCGAACGGGAAGAGGACCTTTTTGTTAGCCGACGTGTAATATCTGTATCCCACGTACACCGATTCGCGATGCTCGACGCTTCTCGGACCTATGCCGTAATACTTGGCTCCGATGAAGTCTTCGTTCTTTATTGGATAGGTTTCCGCAAGACGTCCCGACGGATTGACTTTGCCGAAGAGTATGTCGTAAAGCGCTTCAAAGCCCGCTTCTCCCGGAAGGTATGCGTTCAGTATCGCCTTGACGTTATCGACCCACGGCATAGCTATCGGAGAACCTCCGAATACGACTACGCTAACGTTCTTATTGACTTTGAGTATCTCGTCTATGAGTTTATTGTGGCTTTCGGGAATGTTGAGATGGCTTCTGTCGTAGCCTTCGCACTCGTAAGAGTCGGTAAGACCTACGAATACGACGACTTTTTCTCTGTTTTTAGACATAGCCACAGCCTCTGCTATGAGCGTATCGTCGACAATATCGGCGTCCATATTGTAGCCGTCGGCGTAAGCGTATTTCGTTCCCAACGCGTTGATATGGTCGAGGAAGTTGACCAGATTATAAGGATTGATCCTAGAGCTTCCCGAACCTTGGTATCTGCTGTTTTTAGCGAGAGCGCCGATTATCGCGACGTCTTCGCCCTCGGTAAGAGGAAGCAGATCATCTTCGTTTTTGAGAAGGACCATCGAGCTTTCCGCAACGCGTCTTGCTACGGCGTGCGAATATCCGTAGTCCGCCGAATAGTTATCGTCGAGTCCTGCCTGACATTTGAATATGAAAGTGAGGAGTCTTTCGATGACCTTATCGAGTTCTTCTTCCTTCAGAGAACCGTCTTTTACCGCTTTCATTATCTGTTTATCCGTGCGTCCCATGCTGGACGGCATTTCGAGATCCATACCTGCGCGGATACCTTGAACTCTGTCGTTCGTTGCGTTCCAGTCGCTGACTACGAGACCTTTGAATCCCCATTCTTTGCGGAGTATGGAGTCGAGCATCTTTTCATTGTCCGAAAGATACGTTCCGTTGAGTCTGTTGTACGAGCACATGACGGTCCAAGGCTGCGATTCTTTGACTGCAGTCTCGAAGGCGGGGAGATATATCTCGCGAAGAGTTCTTTCGTCGACTATTTCGTTGATAGTCATTCTGAGATGTTCCTGCGAATTGCACGCGTAATGTTTGAGCGACGTTCCTATGCCGTGCTTTTGAACTCCGTCTATGTAGTTTACGCACATTCTTCCGGCAAGAACGGGGTCTTCGGAAAAATATTCGAAGTTACGTCCGCAAAGAGGCGAACGCTTTATATTCGTTCCCGGACCGAGTATTACCGAGACCTTTTGATCGATACACTGCTTTGCAAGCTCTTCTCCTACGGCTTTTGCAAGAGAATGATCCCACGTGCTCGCGATATTTACGGCAGGCGGAAAAGAAGTCGCGGGAAACGACTGTTTGAGTCCTACGTTGTCGTCAAGGTCGTTTTCCTTTCTCAGTCCGTGAGGGCCGTCGGACACGGCGACGGACGGCACGCCCATTCTGTTTACGGGTTTCGTGCACCAAAAGTCAAGTCCCGAGCATAACGATGCCTTTTCTTCGAGTGTCATTTCTTCGATGAGCGTTTTGATTTTTATATCCATAGATTACCTCCCGATAGCCGACGGTCATTATTGTTTGGCTTTCCGTATTTAGGCATTATACATTAAAAGTTTACCATAACGTAAAGTTTTTTTCAAGTCTTTTCCGATTATTTATATTTTATTATCTAACGCTTAGCGGCGATTAAAAAAACTAATATCGGGTATAAGGGTAAATTTCGGAAAGATAAGTTAATTTGTTTGACTTTACCGTCAATATTTACTAAAATTAAACAAATAAAGGTCGGGCGTTGATATTGTCTTAAGTACGTCCGAAGCAGTAAACGATTGTAAAGAGGTTTTATTCGCCTCGTTTTCGAGTATGTTTCGACAGATTATAAGGAGATTTTACAATGGGTAAGATTATTAAAGAAGGTTTGACGTTCGACGACGTGTTATTGGTTCCGCAGCATTCGGAAGTTTTGCCGAAAGAGGTCAGTTTGCAGACCAAACTCACCGACGGCATTACGCTCAATATTCCGATCCTCAGCGCTTCGATGGATACGGTCACCGAACACGAGCTCGCTATAGCTATCGCAAGAGAGGGCGGTATCGGTATGATACATAAGAACCTCAGCATAGAGGAGCAGGCGGCGCAGGTGGATAAGGTAAAGAGGAGCGAACACGGAGTTATCACCGATCCGTTCTATCTCTCTCCCGACAATACGCTCAACGACGCTCTCGCTTTGATGAAGAAGTACAAGATCAGCGGCGTGCCAATCACGAGGGGAAGAAAACTCGTAGGAATCATCACAAACAGGGATCTTAGATTCGAGACTGACTTTACTAAGCGTATCGACGACGTTATGACGAAAGACAGGCTCGTCACTGCTCCTGTCGGAACTACTCTCGACGAAGCGCAGAAGATACTCGGAGAGCATAGGATAGAAAAGCTTCCGATAGTAGACAAAGATAATAATCTTAAGGGTCTTATTACAATTAAAGATATAGAGAAGGCTATACAGTATCCCAATTCCGCAAAGGATAAGAACGGACGTCTCCTTGCCGGCGCGGCGGTAGGCGTAACGGGAGATACGATGGACAGAATAGCGGCTCTTGTAGACGCTAAGGTCGACCTCATAGCCGTCGATACCGCTCACGGACATAACAAGAACGTAATAGATACCGTGTCGAAGATAAAGGCGAAGTTCCCGAATCTTCCCATCATTGCGGGCAACGTAGCGACAGCAGGCGCAACTAAGGCTCTCATCGAGGCCGGCGCAGACGTCGTTAAAGTAGGTATAGGACCCGGTTCGATATGTACGACGCGTATAATTGCGGGAATAGGCGTTCCGCAGATAACGGCTATTATGGACTGCGCGGAGATGGCTGACAAGCTCGGAAAGAGGATCATCGGCGACGGCGGTATCAAGTACAGCGGCGATATAGTCAAGGCGCTCGGCGCGGGAGCTTCGGCAGTAATGATAGGTAGCCTGTTCGCGGGAACCGAAGAGACTCCGGGCGAAATAGAGATCTTCCAAGGCAGATCCTTCAAAGTATATAGAGGTATGGGTTCTCTTGCCGCTATGGCTAACGGCTCTAAAGACAGATATTTCCAGTCCGATGCTAAGAAACTCGTTCCCGAAGGCGTCGAAGGAAGAGTTCCGTTCAGAGGAAGCGTACAGGACGTCGTATTCCAGCTTATGGGCGGTTTGAGATCGGGTATGGGATATACCGGTATGGCTACTATAGAAGACCTTAGAACTAAGGCTGAGTTCGTCAAGATAACCAGCGCCGCGCTCATAGAGAGCCATCCGCACGATATATCTATCACGAAGGAAGCGCCTAACTACAGTACGAAAGGCTGATCTTATGAGGGAGTTGTCTCCCTCATTTTCAAATAGTTTTTCGAAAGAGTAGATATTCGAAACTGTTGCGTAACTGAAGTCTATTTGATATATGATATTAGGATAATCTTGAACGTAATAAAGCGGACGGTCTAACGCTCTCGAAAGAACAAAAAAGAAACATAAAATTGAAAAACGTATACGTATGTATATTTGATTTTAACTAACATTAAGGAGAACACTTATGGACATTAAGGAGAAAGTCATCATCGTTGACGTAAGCGGCAGATGCAATCAGCTGATCGCCAGAGAAGTAAGGAATCTTAACGTTTACTGTATGCTCTTCGGAGATAACGCTTCGATAGAGAAGATACTTTGCGAGAAACCGAGCGGAATCATTATTACGGGCGAAGGAAACGCCGATAAACTCGTTAGCGATATCATGTCGTCCGGCGTTAAGACGCTTGATATAAGAAATGCGAGCGATTATAAGGACGTTATAAAGAGTTTCCTTTACGACGAGTTGAAACTCAGCGGAAGCTGGACAATGAAGGCTTTCAGCGAGTATATGATAGAGGAGCTTCGCGAGAAGATAGGAGATAAGAAGGTTCTTTGCGCGTTGAGCGGCGGCGTAGACAGCGCTGTTTGCGCGACGCTCGTACACCTTGCTAAACCCGAGAGTCTCACCTGTGTATTCGTAGATCACGGTCTCATGCGTAAGAACGAGCCTCAGGAAGTAGTCGAAATATTCAGAGATAAGCTAGGAATGAATCTTATCCATATCGACGCAGAGAAGAGATTTCTTGACAAACTCAAGGGCGTTACCGATCCCGAGAAGAAAAGAAAGATAATAGGCGAAGAGTTCATAAGAGTATTCGAGGAAGAAGCTAAGAAGATAGGAGCTGTGGATTTCCTTGTTCAGGGAACTATATATCCCGATATCATCGAGTCGGGTATAGGAAGCAAGGGGCTCGTCAAGAGTCACCATAACGTTGGGGGACTTCCCGACGTTATCGACTTCAACGAGATTTTGGAGCCTGTAAAGGATCTATTTAAGGACGAGGTTCGTAAGGTAGGTCTCGAGATAGGACTTCCCGAAGCTCAGGTCAACCGCCAGCCGTTCCCGGGTCCGGGACTCGGCGTAAGATGTATCGGAGAGCTTACGAAAGACAAACTCGATACTTTAAGAGACGCTGACGCAATATTCAGAGAAGAGATAAAGAACGCCGGCTGGGATACTAAGATCTGGCAGTACTTTGCTGTTCTTACCGATATGAAGAGCGTCGGAGTAAGAGACGAAGTAAGAAGCTATGAGAGAACTGTCGCTCTTAGAGCTATCCACAGTATCGACGCAATGAGCGCGGAGTTCGTCGAAATTCCTTACGAAGTGCTTAGAAAGACATCTTCGAGAATAACTAAAGAGGTCAAGGGCATCAACAGAGTATGCTATGACATCACTTCGAAGCCCCCGGCAACTATCGAGTGGGAGTAATATTCAAAGTTATTTCGAACTTTGATTGGAGATAAGTTTAATTAAAAAATAAAATAGCAGGTGCTGTTGATTTTCAACGTTTATAAGATAGCCGAACGATCGTTAATGGTCGAACGGCTATTTTTTAATGCCTTCGGTAGGTGCTCATATCGTCTCTATAATGAATGAAAATTTATGAGCGGTATTTTTTTGTATGTGTGATTTTATAAACGGTTTATTTTAAGCGTTTTTGACGAAATGATCAATGTGAATTATTTTTATACCAAATGTAAAAGATGCGGTTATTAAAATATTTTTGCATAGGATAAGTTGTTAGATTTCATAATTTGCATATTTATCGCGTCATTAAGGGATTTGGACAGCGTTGAGGAGATAAAGAAACGTTTGACCAAAACCATAGAATCATTTAATTATTCCGAATTCACGGACGTTTCGGAGAAAGAGGAATCAAATGACAGCGTATCATCGGCAGTTATGCCTACTTTGTATCAAATTATGGATTCGCTCGACGACGTTAAAAAGGAAATTAAAAATATTAATAACGAGACTATCAGTACGGTTATAAAAAGTATGCAAAACGTACAACCTCAGATACAGGCGGATACGGCATTAAAGATGCAGATGCTAAACAGTTTTATGCAGAATCCAGATAAGATTATGCAGATGTACGAACTCTCTGAGAGGCTTAAAAAGAAAGATATGTAAAAATTCTTGCTCGTATTAGCAGATGAAATATTTATCAATAACATAAGTTTAATTTGTGTGATCGAGCAAAAAAGACGAATATAGACGGCAGGTATTCGATAGGAATGCTTGCCGTTTTTTATGCGATTTGTTGTGCTGTATAATATAGAAAAATGAGTTTATTTTGCATTTTGATATCTAAAATGCTCTTGACAATAATATTATTATGACTTATAATAACTAATCAAGTGTGATTTGTACGTTAATTTATTATCTAGCGATATAATTTAGCGGCAGAGAATACTTTTAACAATATAACTATGATTCGTTGAAATGCGGTAAAGTTATCGAAAAATAAATTTGGTTTTGGATGCTTAACGGTTATATGTCTTGCAAAGAGATATGTTTTTCGCTTTGCGGAGAAGATGTTTAATAACATATAATAGGGTATCCTCCGCGCGTTAATGAAAGTTGAATTTGAAAATATCTATTATATGTATATGATATTTTGATATTAAGTATGATGAGTTGCAGCTCGGTACATTAATATATGAATAGTATTTTATGCCGGTCGGCGACGATGGTAGTATAGTAGGACGTTAGAGAAATTATAGGATCGTCAGGAGAGTTTGTTTGGAGAGAATATGAAAATACAGTTATCGGATCATTTTAGTTATAAAAAATTGTTAAGATTTACATTTCCGTCTGTCTTGATGATGATATTTACGTCTATCTATGGAGTAGTAGACGGCTTTTTCGTGTCAAATTACGTAGGCAAGGTTTCTTTTGCGGCTGTGAATTTCATAATGCCGTTTCTTATGATACTCGGAACGTTCGGATTCATGTTCGGAACTGGAGGAAGCGCGCTCATATCCAAAACGATGGGCGAAGGAGATCGCGAAAAGGCGAAGAAAATATTTTCGCTCATTATTTACGTGTCATCCGCTTTCAGCGTTATTATAGCAATACTGGGAATAATATTCATAAGACCCATAGCTACGCTGCTCGGAGCTAATGAGAGCATGCTAAACGATTGCGTAACTTACGGCAGGATCATTCTGATAGCGCTTCCCGCATACATGTTACAGTTTGAGTTTCAGAGCTTTTTCGTGACGGCGGGAAAGCCTAATCTCGGACTCGTAGTAACGGTTATAACGGGCGTCTCGAATATGGTTCTCGACGCGCTCTTGGTCGCCGTCTTTTCGCTAGGGCTTAAAGGGGCGGCGATAGCGACCGCCGTCAGTCAGTATATAGGCGGAGTAGTTCCTCTCGTATATTTTATACTTCCGAATAAGAGCCTTTTGAGGCTGGGGAAAACAAAGTATGACAATCGAGCGCTTGTCAAGACCTGTACGAACGGCGTGTCGGAGCTCATGTCGGGAATATCTATGTCGATAGTCGCTATGCTGTATAACGCTCAGCTTATGAAATATGCTGGCGAAGACGGCGTTGCGGCGTACGGCGTGCTCATGTACGTCAATATGATATTTATCGCTGTGTTCATAGGATACTCCGTAGGAACAGCGCCCGTCATAGGCTATCATTACGGCGCCGACAATAAGCCCGAGTCAAAAAGCATATTAAAGAAGAGCCTCGTTCTTATCAGCATATTTTCCGTCGCAATGGTATTACTTGCCGAAGCGCTGGCAAAGCCTCTAGCTAAGATTTTTGTAGGTTATGACAAAGGACTTTTCGATCTCACGGTCGGCGGATTCAGGATATATTCGTTCGCTTTTCTCTTTTCGGGAATCGCGATATTCGGTTCATCGTTTTTTACAGCGCTCAGCAACGGTCTCGTATCAGCGCTCATATCGTTCATGAGAACGCTCGTATTCCAAATAATCGCGGTGCTTGTTTTGCCGCTCATATGGGGAATTGACGGAATATGGATATCTATTGTAGTCGCCGAACTCATGGCGGCTATCGTTACCGCGATATTTATAGCGGCAAAGAGAAAAAAGTACGGGTATTGATCTAACGTTTATATAAACAAATTTTTAATAAACGCGGCAATCTATATCCCGATAGATTTTGCGAAGTAACTTTTGGGAGGACAAATAAGTATGGCAAAGACTGCGTGGATTTTTTCGTATAAGATAAAGAAAACCGTAACAGCCGAGCAGTTTATGGAATTAACTCAAATTTTGCACGACGAAGTGGTTTCAAAAGCGAAGGGATTCATTTCTTGGGAGCACTATCTTCATAAAGACACGTGGACGGACTTCGTTCTTTGGGAGACGGAAGACGACGCGAAGAATGCAATGAGCGTAGGCAAAGGAAGAGACGAAGCGAAAAAGTTTTACGATTGTATTCAAATGAATACTTTGAGAACACTCGTTTCGAAACTTGTTAAAAAGTATTAACTTTATTCATAATTTATAATATATTATCAAAATAGTATGGGTGAAATAAAAACAGGACTTGTTGATTCATATCAAGTCCTGTTTTATTATTTATATCAACGTATCAAATTTTATATAAGCCAAGTTATGCTCAATACTCGAGCGAATCCGCAAGATAGTTTTCGAGTTTATCGAGAGATACTCTTATTTGGCTCATCGTGTCTCTTTCTCTTATCGTTACGGCGTTGTCTTCGAGGGTGTCGAAGTCTACGGTCACGCAGTAGGGCGTACCGATCTCGTCCTGACGGCGATATCTCTTTCCGATGGAACCTGCTTCGTCGTAGGTGACGGAAAATTTCTTCGCAAGGCTCTTATATATTTCGTCGGCCTTTTCGTTGAGTTTTTTACTGAGCGGAAGCACGGCTATCTTGTACGGCGACAACGCGTGATGGAGTCTGAGTACGACTCTCGTATCTCCGCCTTCGAGCTCCTCCTCTTCGTACGCGTTGCATAGGAAAGCGAGAACGACTCTATCTGCGCCGAGCGACGGCTCGATAACGTATGGGATATATTTTTCGTTAGTCATGGGATCGGTGTATTCCATACTCTGTCCCGACGTCTTCTGGTGCTGTGTGAGGTCGTAGTCCGTTCTGTCCGCTATGCCCCAGAGCTCGCCCCAGCCGAACGGGAACTTATACTCGAAGTCGGTAGTCGCCTTGGAATAGAAACAGAGTTCTTCGGGATCGTGGTCGCGAAGTTTGAGTCTGTCTTCCTTGATGCCGAGACCTAAAAGCCAGTTTTTACAGAATTCTTTCCAGTAGGCGAACCACTCGAGATCAGTGCCGGGCTTGCAGAAGAACTCGAGCTCCATCTGTTCGAATTCGCGTGTTCTGAACGTGAAGTTGCCGGGCGTTATTTCGTTACGGAAACTCTTTCCTATCTGAGCTATACCGAAAGGAACCTTCATCCTTGCCGAACGCTGAACGTTCTTGAAGTTTACGAATATGCCCTGAGCGGTTTCGGGTCGGAGGTATACCGTCGACGCCGAATCTTCGGTAACGCCTTGGAAAGTCTTGAACATTAGATTGAACTTTCTGACTCCCGTAAAGTCGCTCTTTCCGCATACGGGGCAGGGTATCTTGTTCTCGGCGATATACGCCTCCATCTGTTCGTTAGACCAGCCCGCTATATTTTCCGATATGCCTTTTTTCGCCATAAAGTCTTCGATAAGGTTGTCTGCTCTGTGGCGGGATTTGCAGCTCTTGCAGTCCATAAGAGGATCTGAAAAACCGCCTATATGACCGCTGGCGACCCAAGTCGTGGGATTCATCAAGATAGCGCAGTCGAGACCCGTATTGTTAGGAGACTCCTGTACGAATTTTTTCCACCACGCTTTTTTGACGTTATTTTTGAGTTCTACGCCGAGCGGACCGTAGTCCCAAGTGTTGGCAAGACCGCCGTATATTTCGCTTCCCGCAAATATGAAACCTCTGCCTTTACATAGAGCTACGAGTTTTTCCATAGTTAATTCAGCCATACTAACCTCTCTTTCATAATATATTAGCAACTAATCCGTCGCAATTATTTTTATATGTGTTTACTTTATAACTAAACTTGGGATTTGTCAAGTAAAAGAGGTAAGATTGTATTTATGCTATGACGAAAGAGGCGTCGCAGTTATAAAATTACGCCGGTTGGATCAATATTTCCGTAACGTTATGAATTGGAAAATATCCGCGTTTTCGCCCGTTTTGATTTTGGCATCATATAAAATCAAAGAAATTTTTTGTTAAAACCAGAATAATTGCGACGGCTTGTCCTAAAAACATTCGAGCATTGTAACACTTTCGATATGGAAAACATAATCTATACTGTAAAGGGAAGAGACCTTTACTACAAGGAGGAAAGACGATGAACGATTGTATTAATAATTGTGGTTGCGGATGTGATCTTTGCACTCTCTTAATTCTGCTCTGCTGTTGCGGTAACAACAACGGCTGCGGATGTAATTCCTGTTGCAATAACATTCTTCCACTCATCTTGTTATGTTGCTGCTGCAACAAAGGCAATGACTGCGGCTGTTCGTGCTTCGGTTCTTGCAAATAATTCATACCCCGAGGATTTTCTACATATAAGTATACCTCTTGAAATACCGGCGACCGCTTATTGCGGTCGCTTTACTTATATGCTTTTGTACATTATCAAAAGAAGAGCCGTCAAAAAGCTCATCCATACGAGCTCCGGTAAAAACAAAAGATAAGCGTAGCTATCGTTATCTATGAGATTGAAAAAAATATATATATCAAAAATGAGTATACATATAGCTAGTATTATAGTTAGCGTCGTTGCATATACCGAAAAAAACACCGCGGTGAACGCCGCGTACGCTATACCTTTTATCAAAAAAAGAAGAGGCGTCTTTACTCTGTCTCCCGACATTATTTTTGAGGCGATTATATATATCGAAAATAGGTAGACTAAGCAAAAACTCATTTCTATAACGATATTCGACGGAGCGATATATGGAAATATTTCATTGGGAATATTGCCGCCCGACGTGAAAAAGCCTGCGACCGCCGACGGAAATATTACGATGAATATGCCAATAGCGAATGAAATCATCCATTTTATCGAATTCATAATACTACTTTATGATGAAAAAGCTATTCGTATCACATAATAATGTTGAAAGCTCTGAAAAGTTGTTGATTAAAGGGGATTTTTTTGCTATAATTTAGAAAATATCGTTTGAAGCGAAATGCAGACAGACGTATGCTGTTATGCGACGATTAGCGGATAGCGATATACCTGATGGCAGGATACTTTTTAGATTCAAGCGAGGTAATGAAAATGAGAAAACCAAGGGCGGCGACGATCGCCGTTAACGCGATACTTTTCGCATTGATTTTGATATTTATGATGGTGCCTATACAGATAGGACCGTTAAGACTTGCAGTACTTATGCTTATCCCCGTACTCATTGCGGGTCAGACGCAAAAGCCGAGCGTTGCGATAGCGGCGGGAATGTTTCTCGGACTCGTATCGTTCATAACGAGTATCGTAATGCCGACGAGCGTTCTTTCGTATATATTCAACAATCCGCTTGTTTCGGTTCTGCCGAGAGCGTGTATAGGAGTCGTCGTATATTTGACGTACAGACTGATAAGGAAACCGATAAAGAACGAAGCGCTCGGGCATGTCGTAGCTTCATTTGTCAGTTCGATACTCGGCGTTATAACGAATACGGGACTCGTGTCTTTGATGCTGTGGATATTCTATCACGGAAAGGACATATCGGGAACGGTTATCGACGCGGAGTTTATGCTCGGCGTAATACTCGCGAATTTTGTTATAGAACTGATAGTATGCGCGTTGTTGACTCCGCCGATTTCGTTAGCGGTCAAAAAGACTGTCGAAAGGGCGGACAGGAGGTAAATCATGCTACTTGTGATAGACGTGGGCAACACAAATATAAAGCTAGGAGTATATAAGGAGGACAAGCTCGTAACTTCATGGAGAATGTCCGTCAAGGTAACTCGTACGTCAGACGAGTTCGGCATCACCATGCTCAATCTGTTTGCGTCGGAGGGCATGACTTTTTCCGACATAGACGGCATCATAATGTCGTCGGTGTCGCCGTCGCTCAACTATACTATCGAACACGCCTGCGAATATTATATGAAGATAACGCCGATAGTGATAGGCGTAGGGATCAAGACGGGACTTAATATAAAGTACTCCAATCCGCAAGAGCTCGGAGCGGACAGGATAGTCAATTCCGTTGCGGCGTACAAGCTGTACGGAGGACCTTGCGTGATCGTCGATTTCGGCACCGCTACGACTTTTAACGTCATATCCGATAGAGGCGAGTTTCTCGGAGGCTGTATAGCGCCGGGGATAAAGTCGTCGCTCGATTCGCTTGTGAATAACGCGGCGAAACTTCCGAGAGTCGAGCTGTCAAAGCCCGATAACGTTATCAACAAGAATACGATAGCGAATATTCAGGCGGGAACGATATACGGTTTTACGGGACTTGTAGATTATATAGTTAAGAAGATAAAGAAAGAGACGGGATACGGCGATATGAAAGTTATCGCGACAGGCGGTCTCAGTCAGCTTGTAGTCAATGAAAAAGAGGATATCATCGACGTTGTCGACAGATATCTGACGCTCAAAGGTCTCAAATTCATATTCGATATGAATAAGTCGGTAAAGTAGAGGAAAAGGTAATGAAAAAAGTCGGAGTTGCAATATTGGGATTCGGAACGGTCGGACAGGGCGCGTATAAGATTCTCCTCGAAAGAAAGGAAACGATAGCTAAGGAGTACGGCGTTGATATTTCCGTAAAAGCCGTTCTTGTTAGGAATAAAGAGAAAGCTATAGCGGCGGGAGCGGACGAGAGCGCGCTCGTTACGGATATCAAAGATATCCTCGATAACGAGAATATATCGATAGTAGCGGAGTGCATCGGAGGCGTAGACCCTGCGAAGGGATACATTCTGAGTTCGCTTAAATCCGGTAAAAGCATCGTGACCGCAAACAAGGAACTTTTTGCAAAGAACTGGATAGAGCTTGAGAAGGTCGCTAGCGAGAATAACGTCGGACTCTATTACGAGGCGACGACGGGCGGCGGTATACCTATAATAAGGACGATGACCGAAGCCATGCAAGCTAACGATATCAAGGAGATAAAGGGTATCATCAACGGTACGACTAATTACATTTTGACGAGAATGACTAACGAAGGCGCCGACTATGCCGACGTGCTAAAGGACGCGCAGGCTCTCGGCTTTGCCGAGGCTAATCCTATAGCCGACGTCGAAGGCTACGACGCGAGCTATAAGATAAGCATACTCGCAACGCTCGCTTTTAACAGAGTCGTTCCCGTCGAACTCATTTATAGAGAGGGCATTTCAAAGATAGCGAAAGAGGACATAGAGTACGGAAAGAGATTCGGACTCACCGTAAAACTTCTTGCGATAGCGAAGATGAAGGACGACGGAAAGTACGAAGTCAGAGTTCATCCTGCATTCATACCGTCGAGCCATCCTCTTGCGAGCGTTAGCGGATCGTTTAACGCCGTATTCATCGTCGGCGACAACGTGGGAGATATCATGCTGTACGGCAGAGGCGCGGGCTCGTTCCCGACGGGAAGCGCTGTCGTGAGCGACGTCGTATTCGCGGCAAGACAGATAAAGCACGCGCGCTACGACGGCATTGAAAAGGCGGTCACAAAGGAAGAACTTATTTCCGATTTTGAGAGCTCTTATTATCTGAGACTCAACGTACACGACGTGGCAGGCGTACTTGCGGAGATAACCAAGCTGTTTGCAAAATACGGAGTTTCGATAGCTTCGATGGTACAGCAAGAGGGCAAAGATACCGTATCTATCATATTCGTTACGCACGCGACGCGCGAGAATAATATGAAGAAAGCGTGCGAAGGTATTGAAAAGCTGACCGACGTCGTGAAAATCGCAAATCTTATAAGAATAGAAAAGTAAGTCATACATTGAGCAGAACGCGTAAATGCGATCTGCTCGATTTTTAAGGAGAGATGATGGAAAGTATTGCGAAAAAGTCGCCCAAAATAATGATTAATAACGTAATAGTACTCATATGTATGCTTGTTTTAGGAGTTTTGATTGCCGTGAGCAAACTTAATAATTATCTTATTCTGCTTCCCGCGGCTATCGCTGTCATTGCTTTAGCGGTTATCATCGAGTACGCTTTTACGCCTGATTCCGCGATCGATTACAAAGAGGATGACAAAACTCTCGTTATAAACAGATCGTTCAAGAGAGAAGATATAATATATATCCGCGATATACTCGGCGTTACTTATTCGATTTCGAGCCGTAAAAGCGGCGACGGCGTTCTTTTGATAGAAATAAAAGACTCTAAAGCCAAAATGTTGAATTCCGTTCGTAGCGTCAAAGAAGTGAGAGATAGGATATTCAAGCTGAGGGAAGAGTACGGAACGCTCAACGAGTTCATTAAAGAATGATCAGAAAATTCATAATAGCGTATTCGTAAAAGAAAGTATGATATGATTCGAGCGGCGTATATATCTAAACGGACGCAGTTTACGTGATATAGGGATAGAGAGCAAAAATGAATGATTTGATACAAAACGTTGATAATCTCCACACTACTAAAATGGGAGCGGATAGGATAAAAAGAAACTTGGGAATAGAAACCGACGACGTTGTTACGTGGTGTAAAGAGAAAATCTTAGATGAAAACGTCTTGATCGAACGTCTTGGTAAAAACTGGTATGCAACCGTCTGCGGTTACAGGATAACGGTGAACGCTCATAGTTTTACTATAATTACCGCGCATACCGTTAAATAGAATAGGGTATTCGCATATTTCCGCATGTTAAAACAGCGTTGCCGAATTTTATGATTTTGAAAATGTAACGAGTTTATGCCGCCCGTGTCGCCGCATTTGCTTGTGATACAGTATTGTTGATTTCAAAAGAGATAAAGAAAGAGCGTATCTATAAGGTACGCTCTTTGATATTTTTGTTTACACTAAGCAATATTTTTCGCGGAGCAAAATAGGTTTCGTCCAAACGAAAATATAGGTTGTAGATATTACTTATTGTCTTTGGCTCTTAAATCTTTACGCATTATCTTGCCCGAAATGGTTTTCGGAAGTTCGCTGACAAACTCCACTATACGCGGGTATTTGTACGGAGCGGTGGCTTTCTTGACGTGGTTCTGAAGTTCTTTTATGAGAGCTTCGGAAGGTTCGTAACCCTTTGCAAGCACGATAGTTGCCTTGACGACCTGACCTCTTAGAGGATCGGGAGCGCCGGTTATAGCGCACTCGAGAACCGCGGGGTGCTCGTGAAGAGCCGATTCGACTTCGAAAGGTCCTATTCTGTAACCCGACGATTTGATGATGTCGTCCTTTCTGGAAACGTACCAGTAGTAACCGTCGCTATCGGCGTACGCCAAGTCGCCAGTATGATATATTCCGTTGGCAAACGTCGCCTTGGTCCTCTCTTCGTCGTTATGGTATTGATAGATGAGACCGACCTGATTCTCTCTTAAGCGTATACATACTTCTCCTGTCTCGCCTTGAGCGACGGGCATATCGTCGTTGTCGAGAAGCTCGACGTTATATATAGGAGACGGCTTGCCCATCGAGCCTTGTTTGATATCCATGTATTTGAAAGTCGCCAGTATAACGGTGCTTTCCGTCTGACCGAAGCCTTCGTATATATTCAGTCCCGTCTGATCCTTGAATTGCTTAGCAACTTCTGGATTGAGAGCTTCGCCCGCCGTCGAACAGTGCGTTATCGAAGAAAAGTCGTAATGCGAAAGGTCTTCTTTGCATAGGAAGCGGTATATAGTCGGCGGAGCGCAGAAAGTAGTTATCTTATACTTCGAAATGAGCGGAAGTATATCCGTAGGCGTGAATTTTCCGAAATAATCGTATACGAATATAGCGGTTCCCGCTATCCATTGACCGTATATTTTTCCCCAACTGCATTTAGCCCAACCCGTTTCCGCCATGGTAAGGTGAAGTCCGTCGTCGACGACGTCCTGCCAAAATTTCGCGGTGATCATATGACCGAGCGGATAGAGGTATTTATGAGCGACCATTTTCGGATTTCCGGTAGTACCGGACGTGAAGTATACGAGGAATTTATCGTCGTTCGTAGTCTTTTCTCTCGGGACGAATCCTTCTGGCGCGTTGTCTATAGCGTTATCGAGAGACTCGAACAGGTCGCTGTCCGTCGTGGTAAATACCTTTTTGAGCGAAGGACACATGGGAATAGCTTCCGCGACGTGCTTTGTAACGTCGTCTTCATTCGTCACGATTAGAACTTTAACGTCGGCGTTATTGATACGGTATGCGATGTCCTTAGCCGTAAGAAGATAGGTAGCGGGAACTAGCACGGCTCCTATTTTGTGGCACGCTATAGCCGTTATCCAGTATTCGTAACGTCTGTTGAGCATCGTCATAACGAAATCGCCCTTGTGAACGCCGCTCTTATCTAAGATGTATGCGACTTTATCCGAAAGAACTTTCATATCGCCGAAGGTGAAGATCTTCTCCTCGCCTTTGTCGTTGCACCACACGAGAGCGCGCTTATCGGGACAAAGTTTCGCATATTCGTCGATGATATCGTATCCGTAGTTAAAATTCTCGGGAACAATAATATCAGTATCTTTTGCGAAATTCTCATAGCCTTCATGTTCAATTTTTGTCAAATATCTGCCGAGTAAATTCATAATGCCTGTCCTCTTTTATTGGTCGTATATATTGTTTGAAGTAAATTTCAATACGCGCTTGAAATTTTCGGCGGCGATGCGCCGTTTGCTTGATTTGTTACAATCAAGACTTCTAAATCGGCGCTTTGCGTGAGCTTGAGCGGAGCGCCTGACTTTACTTACGCATAGCGCGGCATAAATTATTTTCAATATAATATCATATTTTTATCGAATAATAAAGCAATTAAAGGGAAAAATCTTGATTTTCTCGAAAAAGAATGATATACTTGTTTTCGATAAGAAAATTTTGCGTTTGATTGCGGAATATAACCGTACTTAAAAGGCAAAAATCAACAAGGAGACGTTATGCTGAAAAGGAAAGACAAGGCTCTTATGAAAGTCATATATAACGAAGCGGTCAAATATCCCGACGAAACCGTTGTAATAAGACCTATCGACTTGCTCAAAGAGATACCGTATACAAGCGATTTTGCGAATAACGACCTTGAATCGACTCTAAAAGGACTTTCGCTCGACGGCTATTTCGATTACGAAGAAGTAGAGGACGCGAGCGGCGATAGCGCTTATAAGATAGAACTTCTTACGAAGGGGCACGCGTTCATCCGCGAGATCGAGAGTGAAAAAAGAGCTATCAATTTTAAGATAATTCTCTCCGTCGCAGGCGTTATAGGCACGTTCATTCTAGGACGTCTTATAACTATGATTTTCGGCGGATAAGTTCCGAAAAATCTTTCTTGACGACGTAGACTATAGGTCGTAAAGTTATATGTAAAAATCCGAGCGAGGCATACTTTTGCCTCGCTTTTCGTTGACTTAGAACATATGTTCTGATATAATGTGCTTACGGTCGGCGACTCGCATTTATCGAAGCGTCGTCGGCGGTAAACGGATAATAGGATGCCGACAGAGTTTTATTCGTATATACTCGGAGGAAATATGGCAAAATTCGAATTGCATTCAAAATTTAAGCCGCGCGGAGATCAGCCCGAGGCTATAGACAAGCTCGTAGCAGGTATCGAGGACGGATTGAGAACGCAGGTTCTTCTCGGTGTGACCGGCAGCGGCAAAACTTTTACGATGGCGAACGTTATAGAACGCGTACAGCGTCCCACTTTGGTTATCGCTCACAATAAGACGCTTGCCGCTCAGCTCTGTAATGAGTTCCGCGAATTTTTCCCGAATAACCATGTGGAATACTTCGTCTCCTATTACGATTATTATCAGCCCGAGGCGTATATACCGCGTTCGGATACTTATATAGAAAAGGAACTCATGGTCAACGACGAGATAGACCGACTGAGGAACTCGGCTACCAGCGCGCTTTGCGAGTCGAGAGACGTGATAGTTGTCTGTTCGGTATCGTGTATTTACGGTCTGGGCGCGCCTAAGGACTATTTCGATATGGCGCTATCTCTCCGCAAGGGTATGACTATAGAGAGAGACGATCTCATAGACAGACTTACCGAGCTTCAGTACAAGCGTAACGATATTGATTTTACGAGAGCGACATTCAGGGTCAGGGGAGACGTTCTCGATATATTTCCCGTGGAGAAGACCGAGACGGCTATCCGCGTCGAGTTTTGGGGAGACGAGATAGAGAATATTTACGAGTTTACGGTAGTTACTTCTAAAGTTTTTCAGGAGCTCAGTCACGTCAATATATTCCCCGCTACGCATTACGTTGTCGGCAACGAAAAACTTAAAGAATCGCTGCAAATAATAGAAAGAGACCTGCATAAGAGAGTCGCCGAATTTCAGGCAAGAAATAAACTCATAGAGGCGCAGAGGATCAGCGAAAGAGTACGCTATGATATAGAAATGATGAGAGAGGTCGGATACTGCAGCGGAATAGAGAATTATTCGAGGTATTTCGACGGACGTACGGAAGGACAGCCGCCGTATACGCTGTTGGACTTTTTCCCCGACGATTATATAATGTTTATAGACGAGAGCCATATGACGATACCGCAGATAAGGGCAATGTATAACGGCGACAGAGCGAGAAAGGATAACCTTGTGGAATATGGATTCCGCTTGCCTGCGGCGTACGATAACAGACCTCTTCGCTTCGATGAGTTCGACAGCAAGATATCGCAACTGATATGCGTATCCGCAACGCCTGCTCCTTACGAGATGTCTATAGCCGGGCAGGTCGCAGAGCAGCTCATCAGACCGACTGGACTTCTCGACCCTATAGTAGAGGTCAGACCGATAGAGGGACAGATAGAGGATCTTATCGGGGTCATTAATGCGGTAACGGAGAAAAAAGAGAGAGCGCTCGTTACTACTCTTACGAAAAAGATGGCGGAATCTCTTACGGCATTCCTCAAGGAAAGACATATAAAAGTGCGATATATGCATAGTGATATCGACACATTGGAGAGGGTGGATATTATTAACGGGCTAAGACGCGGAGACTTCGACGTGCTCGTGGGGATCAACCTTTTGAGAGAAGGGCTCGATATGCCCGAGGTCAGCGTTGTGGCGATACTCGACGCAGATAAGGAGGGATTCTTGAGAAGCGAGACGTCTTTGATACAGACTATCGGACGAGCTGCCCGAAACAGCGAAGGAAAGGTCATAATGTACGCGGACGAGATAACCGACAGTATGAGACGCGCCATAGACGAGACTAAGCGTAGGAGAGACGCGCAGAACAGGTACAACGAAGAGCACGGAATAGTTCCGAAGACTATTATAAAGGACATCAAGAACACGCTCGAGATAAGCAAGAAAGTCGAAGACGCTAAAGACGGAATAAAGGATATCAACAAGGAAATAGAGAGACTCAGAAGAGAGATGAATCACGCGGCGAGCGTTCTCGACTTCGAGAGCGCCATAAAGATAAGGGAGAGAATAGCGGAATTAAAGAAGGAGATCAACGGAAAGAAGAAATGAGAGAGGATATTTTCGTAAAAGGAGCAAGAGTACACAATCTTAAAAATATCGACGTAAGGATCCCGAGAGAAAAACTGGTCGTGCTCACAGGACTCAGCGGCTCGGGAAAATCGTCGCTCGCGTTCGATACGATATTTGCGGAAGGGCAGAGACGCTATGTCGAGTCTCTTTCGTCGTATGCGAGACAGTTTCTCGGACAGATGGACAAGCCTGACGTCGATTATATCGAAGGACTGTCTCCCGCCATATCTATAGATCAGAAGACTACGTCGAACAATCCGCGTTCGACTGTCGGGACCGTGACTGAGATATACGATTATTTCAGACTTCTGTTTGCAAGGATCGGACGCCCGCACTGTCCTAAGTGCGGTAAGGAGATAACGCATCAGAGCGTCGATCAGATATGCGACAAAGTTCTTGAGCTCGGCGAAGGCGTTAAGATAAGAGTCATAGCGCCCATGGTTAGAGGACGTAAGGGCGAATATCGCAAAGAACTCGATTCGCTCAGAAAGAACGGCTATATGCGAGTGGAGATAGACGGCATAGAATACAATCTCGACAGCGACGGCGATATAAAGATCGACAAAAACGTAAAGCACAACATCAACGTAATAATAGACAGAATAGTCGTCAAAGACGGTATCAACAGACGTCTTTCGGATTCGCTCGAGAGCGCGCTCAAACTGGCGGACGGTCTGGTGAGCGTCGAGGCTAACGGAGAGAGAGTCCTTCATTCGACCAAGTATTCCTGTCCCGATTGCGATATAAGTATAGAGGAGCTCGCGCCGAGACTCTTTTCGTTCAACAATCCGTACGGAGCGTGTCCCGAGTGTCACGGTCTCGGATTTAATAACGTGATAGACGTCAATAAGATAGTCAAGGACTGGAATCTTTCCTTGAGAAAGGGCGCTATCAACGTGAGCGGATGGAATCTCGATTCGTCGAATATCAGTCTCGGTATGCTGGAAGCCATTGCTAAAAAGCATGGATTTTCGCTCGATACTCCCGTTAAAGATTTGCCTGACAGCGCGCTCAAAGTCATATTCTACGGCGACGATACTCCTATCGAAATGGAGTACAAGTCAAAGACTTTTACCGGCAGTTTCAGCAGACGTTACGAGGGAATAGTGAATAATCTTATGCGTCGCTATAACGAGTCGACGTCGGACTTCGTAAAGGCTGAGATAGAGCGATACATGGTTTCGAAGACCTGCGAGGTATGCGGAGGCAAGAGACTTAGAAAAGAGGCTCTTTCGGTCACTGTAGGAGACAAGAATATTGCGGAACTTACCGATATGTCTATCGAAAATCTATATAAATTCATGAGCGAGCTCACGCTTACCGAACGGGAGCAACTCATTGCGAACCAAATAATCAAGGAGATAAACGCTCGTATAACTTTTCTGCTCAACGTAGGGCTTTCGTATCTTACGCTCTCGCGTTCGGCGGCGACGCTCTCGGGCGGCGAAGCGCAGAGGATAAGGCTGGCAACGCAGATAGGCAGCGGACTTATGGGAGTGCTATATATTCTCGACGAGCCGAGTATAGGACTGCATCAGAGCGACAATGAAAAACTGCTCGGTACGCTCAAGAGACTGAGAGATCTCGGCAATACGCTCATAGTGGTCGAGCACGACGAAGACACTATGGAATGCGCGGACTATATCGTCGATATAGGTCCGGGAGCGGGAGTTCACGGAGGGCGGCTTATCGCAGAGGGAACGCCCGAAGAGATAAAGAACAATCCCGATTCTATAACGGGACAGTATATGTCGGGGGCTATGAAGATAGACGTTCCCGAGACAAGACGCGAAGGCAACGGAGCATATCTAGAAGTCGTCGGCGCTAAGCAGAATAATCTCAAAAATATCAGCGTCAAGATACCTCTCGGAAAATTCAACGTCGTAACGGGGGTTTCGGGCAGCGGAAAGAGTTCGCTCGTCAATGAGATAATTTATCCCGTTCTTCAGGCTAAGCTCAATAATGCAAGGCTCAAAGAAACTAATTGCGACGGCATACTCGGTATTGAAAATCTCGATAAGGTAATAGCTATAGACCAAAGCCCGATAGGAAGGACTCCGAGGTCGAATCCCGCGACTTATACGGGAGTATTCACTCAGATAAGAGAATTGTTCGCAAAGACTCAGGAGGCGCAGGCGAGAGGATACGGCGCGGGAAGATTCAGTTTCAATACGTCGGGCGGTCGGTGCGAGAATTGTTCGGGAGACGGTATAATAAAGATAGAGATGCACTTTCTTTCCGATATATACGTTCCGTGCGAAGTCTGTCACGGTATGAGATACAATAGGGAAACGTTGCAGGTAACGTATAAGGGAAAGAATATTCACGACGTTCTCGAGATGACTGTAGACGAGGCAACTAAATTCTTCGAGAACGTTCCGCAGATATATAATAAGATAAAGACGCTTGCGGACGTAGGGCTCGGATATATCAAGCTCGGTCAGCCCGCGACGACGCTCTCCGGCGGAGAGGCGCAGAGAGTGAAGCTCGCGACGGAGCTTTCAAAACGCAGTACGGGCAAGACCATTTATATACTTGACGAGCCCACTACGGGACTTCATACCCATGACGTCAAGAAGCTCGTATCCATACTCAATAGATTCGTAGACAAGGGAAATACAGTTCTCGTTATCGAGCATAATCTCGACGTTATCAAAGTTGCGGATCATATCATAGATCTCGGACCTTTCGGAGGAGATAAGGGCGGAGAGATAGTTGCGAGCGGTACGCCCGAAGAAATAGCGGAAGTAGAAGAGAGCCTAACAGGCAAATTCCTTAAGAAAAAGCTCGAGCAGAAATAAGCGTCGATCATTCGAGCGGATATATAGAATATTAATGAAAGAAAAGGAAGGGAGCTTGCCTATTCGGCAAGCTCCCTCTATATTTTAAGTTGACAGCGTTTACAATACGTTCTTTAGTTTGAAAAGAAGTAAGTCTTGACGGTTTACGGCATCCTCTGCGATAACGTAGGTCAATGCTATGGCGTTTTCGTATTCTTCGGTTACGATGTTGCCTTTAAGCTCGCTCACAGCCATTATGAAATCGCGAAATTCGTTATGCGGAAACATAAATTCCATTAGATCGCTTTTCTTTTTCCAATAGTCGCTAAGAGCAACCGTCTTAAGGAGAGCCTCTTCATTGTCTCCCTGTACGAGCAACGCCCGTATATCTTCGGCGTATTTATAGACTTCATCGAAAGTGTTCTTTATTATTATCTGTTCCGTTATTCCGAGAGACAGAATAATGATCACGATCATTACTGCGACGATTATGTGTTTCATGCAGTCACCTCGCTAACGCTTGTCGAAATCGCCTTTTGGGATTTCGGTTGCAGAAATATCGTTTCGTTATTCCTTACGGTCAAAAGAAGCACGTCTTTCTGCTTTAGCGAATACTTGTTGAGAATATCGGTGATGACGTTCTCGTCGATGCCGCATTTTTCGATGTTTTCGCCCATACGTTTGCCTTCCGCTATCAACATATAAGGGATAGTGGAATCGGTATTGTCGTCGCTTGTCTCTCCGCTTTTCAAGGACTCTATATCGCCCCTTGTGAGCGGAATGTTCTCCGTCTTAGGAAGTACGGAAAGATCGCCGTTCGTCTCTACTATGGCGAATTCCACTTCGTCGGGCGAAAAGAATCCGTTGGAACGCAAAGCCTCCATTAGGTCGTTGACCGTCATATCGAGACTTTTCATCATTTCGTAGTCTATTCCGTCGCCGTTTATGACGATGATGGGCTTCCCGTTTATCAGCTTACGAAGTTTGATACTGTGTTTCGTAAGTTTCGTGACCAGAAGGTGAATGACGAAAAGAGTGAATATCGGCACGAGTCCGTACGTGATAGGCATTGACGTGTCTCCCATAGGGATACAGGCAAGATCTGCGACAATGAGCGTGATGGCGAACTCGAAAGGCTGCAGTTCTCCGAGTTGTTTTTTTCCCATAAGTCTCATTACGATGAGTAAAAATACGTAGATGATAATTGCTCGTGTAAATACTATCAACATACTCTTATTGTTAGTTAAGAATTAAAGAATATACCGACGTTTTTTAATTTTTACGAAGATAAATACGCCGCTTACGATCGAGCGGCGTATTTGTATCGTTTTAATTGCTCAGTTTGCTATAACTTCCGAGATAAAGAAAGACTCGAAGCGGTAAAGTTATTATGCGTCCTGCGTTTGAGTTTTTACAGGCTTTTTTTGTTTTTTAAGGAATTTCGTTATATCTATGAACTTGAAAACTATCAAAAATAGCAGATAAGCCGATACAGCTATCGCGCTCTTAATTGCGATCGCGGCTATTTTCGGTACGCTCGGCATATCGACGAAATTCAAAAGTACGCCGGTAAGGCAGGCAAACGCTATAACGAGCGATGAGTTTAAGAATAATTGTTTTCCCAGTTTCGTAGTCTTCGAGAGCGTTATTAGATTGACGCTCATAGTGAAAACGTGGAAGGAAATAAGTCCAACGAAATATGCGTGTATCCCTATGTATTTCGGAAGTATCAATATCATCGCAAATAGCAGAGCCGAGCCTATCATATGACTTAAAAACGTTTTGTTTTCCTTGCCGAGAGTATTGAGAAGGGATATTACCATCTGATTTATAGAGAGCGGTATCATGAGTACCGACGCGTATGTCAGGAACGAGCCCGCGATATCGTCGTGATATAGCGTAGAGCATATTTCTTCGCCCAAAGACATATATATCGGTACGAATACGCAAGCCGACATGACGGATATGAATATGGCGTTCTTGACGGTGGAAGATACGGACGGCTTCTTTGCGATATTGCTGGAGGCGAGCTCGGGTATCATAACTACCGCCAAAGATCCGGTGAAGGACGACGGAGCGAACAGAAGAGGCATTACCATTCCGCTTGCGCGTCCGTAGCTCGCGGTCGCAAGAGAGGTATCCATGCCGTATTTTACGAGAAGTGAAGGTATCAATAGAGCCATCAGCGAGCTCACCAAAGAGCCGAGCAGTCTCGAGGAAGTGAGAGGCAGCGCCGAACGATACACTTCGCCGAACTTTGCGGGACGGGCGAGCCGTCCGCCCTTTCTAAAGAACAATACGACGAGTATTGCGGTAGCTATGTAGTCGCTGACGACGAACGCTACGGCTATCGCTCGGGATTTATCGCGGAAAATTCCGCTGAGTAAAGCCATAGCCACTATAGCTATGGACAGAACTTCTTGAACGAGTTCGCTAGAGGAGAATACGAGGTAGTCTTTCTTGCCCCAGAACCAGCCGCGTGTAACGGAATATATGCTCGTGCTTATTAACGCGGGGAGCATCGTTACGAACATATCGGTACATCTCGAATCGCTGAATAAGAGCGCCGTGATATTGGGGAATAGGTAGAAGAAGAGCATCGACGCGACAGATAGGAACAGCGAAGTAAATACAGTCGTCGCTAATATCTGCTTTTCGCTTTTACTGTCGCCGAGCATACCGTATTCCGCAGTCTTGCGTGATAGAGTGGTCGGAAGACCCGATGAGGAGAGAGACGCTATCAATATGAATATGGACATACATATCTGGTATACGCCGAGTATCTCCGCGCCGAGTTCGCGGGAAAGGTATATTTTGAATACGAACGCTAACGCTCGCGTTATTATCGAGATGATAGATACCGTAGCTACGGCTTTAAGCAATCTTTTAATAAACGTTCACTCCTTTTTTCGAATTATCGGTCTCAGTTAAATATATTGAGAGGCGATAGCGAATAGAATAAACTGAAGGTAAAATATCGAAACGTTTATATTCGGAGGGTAAAAATGGCAAGGATAGCTGTTCGCGTGACTGGCGGTATTGATGATATTGCAAAGGAATTCGGCGTTGATAGGGACGAGATATTAACGCTTAATAATATTGATATAAAGGACGTGAAAGAGGGTATGAAACTCATCGTCGAAGAAAAACTGCCGATAAAGTATTGCGTACGTCCATTCGATACGGCGGAGAAGATAGCTAAACAATTCGGCGTCAGTCAGGAAAAGCTGCTGAAGTTCAACGGTATCAAAGAGGTGTTTTTAGGCGAGATAATATATATTCCGAATTGACAGCGCATTTGTCAATTTAATGGATGATTATAGAGAAATAATAAAAGGGTCTCTTTCTTTCGAAGGAGACCCTTTTAAATCATAATGTTGTTATAAGGTTATCAGTCTATCAGTCGTTGTAGTTATCAGACGACTTCTTGTTGTTCTTACCGTTCTTCTGCGACGGTTTCTGAACGTTGTTCTGATTAGAAGGATGATTCTTATCGTAATCGCCGAGAGTAGTTCCCTTGTTCTTCTTGAACAGCGGAGCTATCTTGTACCAGTACTTCTTGATAAGGAATGCGATAACTACGATAATGATGAGAGCTCCGATAACGCCCGACGAAATGTAGAGCCAGAGGAGACTTCCCGATTCGTTATTGTTCTCATCTTCTTCCTTTGGAGCTTCTTTGTAAGCGTCCTCGTCGGTAAAGGTAATCTTCTTCGAGTTGCTTCCGTCGCTAGACTTTTCGAATTCTTCCTTCGTGCTGGTTTCGAATGCAACGTTATCGAAGAACGCGTAACCCTGTACGAAATTCTCTTCCTTTTTATCCTCGTCGCTGCTACTGCTCTTTTCGCCAAGTCCGAGAGTGATAGTCACGTTCGATACGGACGCCTTTGCGGGGGTCTTTACGAAGAACGTGTAGGTAGTCCATACGCCGAGAGTCTCGCTTCCGTTTACGTACTTCGAAGTATTTACGAGAACGTTGTTGTCGGCGTCTTTGCCGAAGGTATACGTTACGTTATTGAGTTTGAGCGAAATATACGCGTACTCGCTCTCGCTAAGTCCGTACGTCAATACGCTGACCGATACCTTGTAATAGGAATCCTTGGCAAGAGTCTTCGAATCGCTCGAGTTAGTGTAGCTGTAACCGTTCTTGATAATATTGTTTATAACGAGAACGTTGTTATCGGTATTTTCGCCGACAAGGTAATTCCATACCGTTTCGTCGATATAGTTAGTATTATCGTCGGTTACGGTCTTGAGCCATTCTCTTCTGCTGTAGTTCTTATCGAACACGCCTTTGGTAAGCGAATCGGAATCGGTCTTGCCGCCGCTTACGGAAGATCCCGTCCAGTTAGACGGAGAGGTGAGCGAATCCTCGCTCGGATTGTCGATATTGAACGAATCGGTAGTATAGGAAGCGGTAGCTTTGTAGTCGGAAAGCTCTGCTATCTCGTTGTCGTACGCTTCTTCGTCTATTTGATAGTAGAAAGCGTTATCGAATGCGACCGTACCGGTGATCCTCTCTTTGTTCTCGCTGTCGCCCGTCTTATCTCCGAGATAGAGCTCGAGTTTTGCGCTCGTCGAAGACAGACCCGTCTCAACGTAGAAATATACTTTTGTCCAACCTCTTGCGTTATCGCCGTTGACCTTTATGGTCTTGGTGTCGCTCGAATTGGTGAGGTTGACGTATGCGATAGAACCTTCTGCGGCGAATACCTTAACGCCGATGATATAGTACGAGCTTGCGCTCAACGATATCGACTGAGAGGTATATCCTACGGGGAGTATGCCGTCTGCGGAAGATTTGTGCAGACAGTTACAGTCGTCGTCGCAACTCTTGCTGTCGCAGGAACCGTTTTCGATACATTTTTCGCAGGTACATCCGCACGTTGCGGGAGTGGTAGCTACGGTAAGGAAACCGTTGCTGCCCTTTCTGTTTTTAGTTGAAATTACGAGCGCTCCGCCGTCTATTCCGTTAGCGAATTCGTCGTAAGTCATTCCGTTAAACTTATTCTCGATACTGTTGTACTGAGTTTCGTTAGCGACGATACCGGTATTAAGAGCCTCGAGATACGACTTGTTGGAGATGGTCCAGTTGCTCGGCGCGGTAGGAAGTATGAACTTTCCGTCCACGTTCTGTATCTCATTGTCCTCGAAACCTTCGTCGGTGCCCTGGTGGCTCTTATAGTTTTCAAAGGTGGTATTGACGTCGGTCGTCGAGAAGTTACCGTTCGATACGCTCTCGGACGAAGAAGACGACGTGGTGAGCGAATTCTTCTTGATATACGAAGAAGTATTCGCGGAAGAATAATCTTTATAGGTTATTCCTTCCATGGATATGAGCGTTATATAAGCGTCGCCTACGACGTGGCTTTGCGGAGTGAATCTCGAACCGCTTCCGAGCATTATTTCAAGATAGAGTTCTTCGGAAGCGAGAGTGTTGCCTTCGATATAGAATATCAGCTGAACGTAACCGTTATTGGTCTCGAGCTCTCTCGTATTGATATTAGTAAAAGAAGCGACTTCGGTGTCGACGGGCTCTTCGCTCGAGATAGGCTTCGCAACTTTCTTGAGCTTGACGTTAAGACCCTTGGAGTCGTATTTTTCATCGAGGTCTGTCTTGACCCACATCGACAGTTTGTAATAACCGTTCTCGACGATGTTGAAGTTCTTTCCGGCATTGTCGATCTTGATACCGTAAGCGGTAGCAGACGTTATGCTCATCTTGAGAGCGTTATCGAGGAGAGTTTCTCCCGTAGCCGTCTTGATGCCGAGATTATATGCGGGGAGAGGCACGTCGTTGTCGGAGCTGTTCTTGACTACGTTGTGACCCGCTTTGCCGCTGTTCTTGAAGTTGTAATTATCCTCGTCGAATGCGAGTTCGCCCCAAGTATTGCCTTCCATAAAATAACCGTACTTGAGCAAATTCTTTTCGGAATCTAACGAATCTCTATAGTCGGCGGTAGCCTTGTTGCCGTCTTCGGAAAGAGGAGCAGGCGTGGAAGAGGTCTCCTTAAGAGAGAGCTTATCCATGAATACCGTTCCTTTTGCCCAGCTTTGGTCTTTAGCGTTACTGCCGCCTTCTCCGAGCCAAAGCTCAACGTATACTTCAGTATCGGCGAGCTGGTTGGCTTTGATATCAAAAGTGAATTCTTTCCATTCGCCGTTGGTGTTGATGTTCTTTATCTCGAAGGGATTTTCATCGCTCGTGCTTTTGGTAAGTTTGAGAACGGCGCCGTTATTGTCGCTGCCGTATCCGGTAACGTCAACGGTTCTGAGCCATACGCTGAACGTATACTCTTTACCCGCCTCGATGAGCATGGAAACGGAAGACTTATAACCGTAAGCGGTATAGTCTTTATTGTTGATAAAGAGCATCTTATTACCGAGAGTGTTCGGACAGGGAACTATATCGGAGAGCTCGTCATACTGTCTTGTCGTGTCGAGAACTCCGGAAACTACGTAATTGCTTCCCGTAGGAGCGCTGTTGCTTCCGTCGCTGCTAGTGCCTGCGTAGCCTCTGAATTTAGACGGAGTATACGGCATCGTCGAACCCGACGTATAGTTGAATTCGCCGTCGGGTATGAGCATGGAATAGGTAGCGAGTCTGTCGCCGTTATTGTCGATAGCGACCTTCTCATTGTATATGCCCTTGCCGTAGGAGTTATCGTCCTCTTTGTCTTTCTCGACGAGTTTTTCAACCTTTACGTTATCGAAGTAAACGACGCCTTTGGACATCGTGCCGGTGTCTTTAGCTCCCCAGCCGTTCGAAACGACGACCTGAATGCTCTTATTGGCGGTCTTTGCCGTCTCGACGTATATCTCGTAGGTTGTCCACTGGCTGTTCGTCGAAATATTCGTGAATTCCGCGAACGCGTCGCCGAGTACGTATATGAACGCGAGAGCGTCGTCTTCGGTCCTGACGTCTACGGTTATCTTATAATACGAGTTCTTGACGAGCGTTACGTTCGAAGAAGTGTACTTATAAGCGGTGCTTACAAGATTGTTGATCATAAGAACGTTGGTATCCGTAGCGTCGTCGTTGTTCGGCGTGAACGGATTTTTCTGTCTATTGACTTTCCACTTCGAAGCGTTGTTTCTAAATACGTTCGCTTTGGTGTCGATGACGCCCGAAATGAGATCTTCGCCCTGAGTGGAGGGAGTAGCCGAAGCCGAAGAAGAACTCGTGGAGCCTGCCGAAGCTGTCCAACCCGACGGAACCTTGGGGAAGGTCTCGCTGTTCACGCTTGCGAAGCTGCCGTTGGTAATGATAACGTCCTCGTCGGTATTGCCGCCGGCAGGTCCGGTCTCTCTTTTGCATGAAACAAAAGATGCGAGTATGGAAACTGCGAGTACGAGAACAAGGATAGTCAGTAAGAAACGTTTCTTTCTGTTCATTTTACCACCTTTTACCTAATATTGATATTTTTATTTTGTTTATATAATAATATAAATCTTAACCATTATAATATAGCTTAAAAAATAAATCAATAAAAAAAGTGCGAAAAATAATATTATTCGATGATATTTCTCGATTTTTTCACAAACAATATAAAGGACGGCGGTCGAATAAATAGCGGGGGAGCGAAAGCGATGTCTGACAATACTAAAGGGGCTTTGACGGGCGAAAGCATCGAAAAGAAAAACAAGAAGAAAAGGGCGTATGATATCCTGCTTGCGATATCGGGATTTTTCGTGGGTATTTTCAACGGTCTTTTCGGGGGCGGAGGAGGAATGGTCGTCGTTCCTGCATTTACGTCTCTTGCAGGTCTTGACGAAAAGAAAGCGCACGCGACGGCGATAGCTACCATACTGCCGCTTTCCGTCGTAAGCGCCATAGTTTATATCGCAGGAGGAAATTTCGATTTCGGAATAGGGCTCAACGTGACTGCCGGCGTGATAATAGGCGGAGTGATCGGAGCCGTTCTGCTCAAAAAGATATCGAACGGACTGCTATCTCTTGCGTTCTACGGCATAATGATCGCGGCGGGCGTCAAGATGCTGATATGAACGCCGTACAGCGTATCACTAAAAATGGAACGGTCATCGTTGCCCCGGTATCTCTATGCGGTCGAAAAGACCGCGGTTTTTGGGAAGATAAAAAACGTTTTTTGACGAGTTTTCGTATCGGACAATAGTTATATCTCTTCGGATATATAGCATAAAATACATATAATTATATTTACGGAGATGTTGATATGCTGTACGTGATAGCTGGAATAGTAGGAGGAATAATAGGCGGTATGGGAATGGGAGGCGGAACGTTGCTCATACCGATACTTACGATAATGCTCGATATTCCGCAAAAGACGGCGCAGGCGATCAATCTGGTATCGTTCATCCCTATGGCGGCGGTCACGCTCGTAATACACGTCAAAAATAAACTCGTCGACAAAAAAAGCATATTATATGTATGCTTGCCTGCGTTATTTACGACCGCGCTCAGCTCTATAGCCGTAAGGTATATAGATACCGTTTTGTTAAAAAAAGCGTTCGGAGTATTCCTGATAGTTCTCGGGATAACCTTTTTTACCGCGAGCGTCGTTAAGACTATAAAGAATAAAAGGCGTCCGAAAACGCTTACCGAATTGAACGTTACGAAAGACGGGCGATAAAAATATGATTTTCTATATCTTTGCATATTTTACATATTATTTCAGGCGAGTTTCGGAAGCGTTGATTATTTTCGCCAACCTATAAAATCACGGTATTAACTTAAAATAGATAGCTGAATTTTGGAATAAAGCGGCGATTTAACTATTCTTCGAGCGTCATATTTTCGATTTTTTCAATGGATAATGTTGTTAAATAAATAACGTAAGCAAATTTTTCTTTTCGCTTGCTCTTCGCTGTTAATAATGATAAAATAAATATAACATGTGGATATTATACCCTAGTTGGTATTTTGGAGGAAAATCGTGATAAAAACTTTTAGAAGAGGAATCCATCCTTCGTCGAACAAGTTGACGTCTGACTCGTCTCTTACTATTTTTCCCACGCCGCGCATAGTGCGTATCCCGATATCTCAGCATATCGGAGCTCCTGCCGAGATCAAGGTCAATATAGGAGACGCAGTTCTTGCAGGCTCGCTTCTTGCGGAAGCTAAGGGATTCGTATCGGCGAATATATATTCGTCGGTATCGGGAACTGTAAAGAAGTTCGAGAGCATAGTCAACGCGCAGGGAAACAGCGTCATGCACGTCGTTATAGAGAACGACGGGAAGTACGACGCCGTAAATTTCGAGCCGCTTGACAAAGACGCGTCTAAAGAAGAGATAGTGGCGAGAATACGCCTTGCCGGTATCGTAGGAATGGGCGGAGCTACTTTTCCGACGCACGTCAAGTTATCGCCGTCAAAGCCCGTCGATACGCTCATCATCAACGGCGCGGAATGCGAACCTTACATAACGTGCGATCATAGGATAATGCTCGAGCGAGGCGAAGAATTCGTCGAGGGCGTCGCTATTTTGAAGACTGCGCTTGGCGTAGAAAGGGCGTTTATCGGTATCGAGACCAATAAGAAGGACGCTATCGAGTATCTTTCAAATATCGCAAAAGAGAGGGGTATAGAGATAGTTCCGCTCAGACCGAAGTATCCGCAAGGCGCGGAAAAACAGCTCATTTACGCCGTTACGAAAAGGAAGGTGCCCGCGGGCGGCTTGCCTATGGACGTAGGCGTAGTCGTCGACAACGTACATACCGCGTATTCTGTATTTAGAGCCGTAAGACTCGGCGAACCGCTCTATATGAGAGCTATGACCGTCAGCGGTCACGGCGTTGAGAACGGCGGTAATTTTTTAGTTAGGAACGGCGTTTCGTACCGTGAAATTTTCGAACATACAAAAGGAAACAAAAAAGAAGAGGATCTCATCAAAGTCATCAGCGGAGGACCGATGATGGGCTTTGCCGTATCGTCTCTCGACGCGTCTACGACAAAAGGAACGTCGTCGATACTCTTCGCTACCAAAGAGGACGTTAAGACGGAGAAGATAACCGCCTGTATCAACTGCGCGCGTTGCGTAGGAGCGTGTCCTATGGGAGTAATGCCGATGTACGTTGAAAGAAGCGTGGATATAGGCGATATAAAAGGAGCGGTAAAATACGGAGCGAACAACTGCATAGAGTGCGGTAGCTGCGCGTACGTTTGTCCTGCGAAAAGACCGCTCGTTACGAGCTGCAGACTCGCAAAAAAACTTGCCAGAGAGAAGGGGGTAAAATGATAATGTCCGACAATATTAAGTTTTCGGTATCTTCGTCTCCGCATATTACGTCGGGTAATTCCACGCGCCGTATAATGCTCGACGTCGTTATCGCTTTGATACCGGCGATGATAGCGGCAGTTCTTCTTTACGGATTTTATTCGCTGTTTTTGATAGCGTTATCCGTCGGTTCGTGCGTACTTGCGGAATTTCTATTCAATAAGATAAAGAAAGAAGAGACGACAGTCGGCGACTGCTCTGCGGTGGTGTCGGGAGTAATACTTGCTCTCAATCTTCCGCCTGCGGTGCCGTTTTACGTGCCGATCTTCGGCGGATTTTTCGCGATGATGATAGTAAAGATGCTGTTCGGCGGTTTGGGAAGGAATTTTGCGAATCCCGCGATAACGGCGAGAATTTTCCTTATGCTCGCTTGGACGGGGATCATGACGAAATTCGTAAAGCCGATAGATCTATCTAAAGGTTTTGCAGAGATGTTCTCATATTTTAAGTTCGCGTTTACGACCAACGGAATGGACGTCGTAACGGGAGCTACGCCGCTCTCCTACATAAAGGCGGGAGCATTCGAACATATAGATCTCACCGATATGTTCCTCGGAAGGATAGGCGGTTCGATGGGCGAAGTCAGCGCTCTTGCGCTTCTTATCGGCGGCGCTTATCTCGTTGTCAGGAAAGTAATAGATTGGAAGATACCCGCTATCTATATAGGAAGCGTCGCTCTTTTCACGCTGGCGTTCAAGGGCAATATAGACTACGTTCTTCCGTCTCTTCTCGGCGGCGGTCTCATTTTCGGCGCGTTCTTTATGGCGACAGACTACGCTACGAGTCCGAATACTCCTATAGGCGTCGTAGTGTACGCTTTGGGGCTCGGACTTTTGACGACGCTTTTCAGAATTTACGGAAGTATGGACGAAGGCGTTTCGTTTGCAATACTCATCATGAATATTCTCGTGCCTCTGATAGATAAATTCATAATAAGGAGACCTTTCGGATACGTTCCGAAAAAGCGAGAGAGGAAGCCGAAGAAAATTAAGGAGGAGACGAAATAATGGAAAAAGAGAAAAAAGAAAAGTCGCTTCTTAAAGACGTTATTTTGACGACGCTGGTATTGGTCCTTATAGCTGTTATCGCAGGCGGTCTTCTCGCGGCAGTGAATAAATTCACGCATATAGACGAAGCGGAGAAACTCAGCGCTAAACTTGCGAGCGTATATACTACCGACAAAGGCTTTACTTCCAATCTTATGGACGGCAGTTCTATTTCGGGCGCTGACGCGAGCGGCAGCGTGCTCGGCGCGTATATGCCTAAGGACGGCACTCGGAACGTCATTTTGCACGCTTCGGGAAAGGGCGCGTATAAAGGTACTGTGGAAATAATGGTCATTATCGAGGACTATAATATAAAGAGCGTTGCGAAATACGTCTCCAACGAGACCCCAGGACTTGGCTCTAAGGCTTTTGAAGTGGAGTATCTAGATAAATACAAGGGCGATATAAAGGATATAGACGGGTTCGAACTCGCGAAGAACGGCGGAACTATCGACGCCGTTTCAGGCGCGACTAAGACGTCGACGGCTCTCGTCAACGCGGTGAACGCCGCTGTAAAGTATTATAAGGATAATATAGACGCTATTCTTAAAGCAGGGGGGCAGACTAATGAATAAAAACGGAATGTTAAGATCAAGACAGGTCTTTCTCAACGGTATTATTACCGAAAATCCCGTATTCAGATTGGTTTTGGGAACTTGTCCGACAATGGCAGTCACGACCAGCGCCGTCAACGGCATAGGAATGGGACTTGCCGCAACGTTCGTTCTTATATGTTCGAACGTTCTCATATCTCTGCTTAGAAAGGTAATACCCGATAAGATACGTATTCCCGCTTATATCACGATAATAGCGACTTTCGTTACCATAGTCGATATGGTTCTTGCAAAGTTCGTGCCGTCGTTATACGAGTCGCTGGGACTGTTCATACCTCTCATCGTCGTCAACTGTATAATACTCGGCAGAGCGGAAGCGTTCGCGTCGAAGAACAGCGTCGGACTTTCGGCGCTCGACGGCCTCGGGATGGGACTCGGTTTTACTCTTTCGCTTACGGTGCTCGGAATGATAAGAGAGTTTTTCGGAGCGGGTTCGGTATTCGGCTTCAAGATACCTTTCCTCAGCGACTTTTCGATGATAGTATTCATATTGCCGGCAGGCGGTTTCTTGACTTTCGGGCTTGTTATGGCTCTCATCAATTATATAACGGCGAAGAATGAGGACAAGAAAAAGGCAAAGACAGCGTCTCTCGCCGCGGAAATCGTGACGACGGAAGAGATAGAGAACGTCGATCGCAAAGCAGAGGAGGTATCGCTATGAGTTCGACAAGCGCTTTGATGATAATATTTGCCGCGGTGTTCGCAAATAACTTCATATTGGTACAGTTCCTCGGAATATGCCCGTTCCTCGGCGTATCTAAAAAGACCGACACGGCTCTCGGAATGGGAATAGCGGTTATATTCGTTATGGCGATAGCGTCAGTGTTCACCTACGCGATCAACGAGTGGGTGCTCGTAAAGCTGGGCATAGAATACATTAGGACTATAGCGTTCATATTGATCATAGCGTCTCTCGTCCAGATAGTAGAGATGATAATCAAGAAGTTTTCGCCGTCGCTCTACAGCGCTCTCGGCGTATATCTGCCGCTTATAACTACGAATTGCGCCGTTCTCGGCGTAGCGCTCATGAACGTCGAATACACGGCTATGTGGCAGGCGTTTCTGAACGGCGCGTTTTCGGGAGTAGGATTTACGCTCGCGATAGTTCTGCTTGCCGGTATCAGAGAAAAACTCGCGCATAACGATATTCCGAAGCCGTTTAGAGGTTTCCCGATAACGCTTATCACCGCGTCGATAATGAGTATGTCGTTCGTGGCGTTTTCCGGTATGGTATTTTAGGAGGAAGAATATATGAAATACGTTTATCCCGCGCTCATACTTTTTTTGATAGCTTTGATATTCGGCGTGCTTATTACCGTGCTCGGGAAGAAACTTCAGGTAAAAAAAGACGAGAAAGTCGAAAAGACCGAAGGACTCCTTGCCGGAGCGAATTGCGGCGGATGCGGCTTTGCAGGCTGCTCCGCGTTCGCTAAAGCGCTCTGCGAGGGAAAGGCAAATCTCAGCGACTGTAACGCCACTTCAAAGGACAATAAGGACAAGATAGCCGAGATACTCGGCGTAGAAAACAGCGGCGAAGAGACTGTCGTAATCGTTGCGTGCAAAGGCGGTATTAATGCAAAAGATAAGTACATATATAGGGGTTACGAGACTTGCGAATATAACGACGGAGTAGCTAAGGGCTGTAAAAACTGCTCTTTTGGGTGTCTCGGATTCGGCAGCTGCGCGTCGGTATGCAAAGAGGGCGCTATAAAGGTCGATAAGGAGAAAGGATACGCCGATATAAACTACGCTAAGTGCGTAGGTTGCGGAGTGTGCGTTGACAAGTGTCCGAAGAAGATCATAAAGAGGATACCTAAGAGCGCGAAGGTAGTCGTGAAATGTTCGAGCTGCGATAAAGGAAAGGGAGTTATGGACGCTTGTAGCGTCGGCTGTATCGGTTGCGGACTTTGCGCGAAAAATTGCGAGAGCGGAGCGATAACCATGGCGAACAACCTGCCGGTCATAGATTATTCGAAGTGTACGGGATGTCTTAAATGCGTTGAAAAATGTCCGCGGAAAACTATAGAGAAATTGTAAGAGTATTAAGTTATTTTGTATCGTTACGGAGAAAATCTCTTGAGTAATTGCTTTATAACGCTACTATTTTTATATATTCCGTTGACATAGCGGTTTTGGTATGCTAAACTGTTTTTAACCGAAGCTATAAGCGGCGGCGTTTTTATTGGAGGAAATTTATTGATGAAAAAAAGATTTGGGATCGCGCTCCTTGTTCTTATCGTGATCGTATCGGTATTTGCCTTTTCGGCGTGTACTTCGGACAAAGGGTATCAGAGATACTTTACCAATATGGACGATCTTAAGAAGGCGATGGGCGACGAATTTAGATATCCGACGGTAGAACTCAAGAATTCCGACGAGTTCTATGACGAAGCTAAATACAAGAACGACGTGCTCGGCGCGCCGCAAAGCGCAAAGGCGAATTCGATATCAATACTCTACATTCCTCCGCTTTCGGCAGACAAATACGCCGAACTTCTTAAAGAGACGGAAGTTAAATTCGACGAAAACGCTTATAGATACAGCATTAAGCTCACTATGAATGACGCTTACGGCGACGTATATAAGAACAACGGAGATATCGAATATTATATCTACGGCAGCGATTTCAGAAAGGCGACGGGCAAAGGAACGGAGAACGTCAAAAGAGCGTCTCTCGAAGATAGAAAGAACAAACTTGACAGCGATAACAAAAGCGACAAGAAAAAGCTCGATAGTATCGACAGCGAATTGGTGAGCGGAGGCAAGGAAGCGAAGAAATATTACGCTTGCGAAATAATAGATATCAACGGTATCAGCGCCGTATTCTATGAGAACAAGATAGATTCGCAAATAGTGTATTATATCTTGGACGGCGACGATTTCGCTTACGAACTTACGGCGTATATAGCTGCCGATGCGGAAAAGGATAAGAATTCTACGGAGCATTACGACGCGCTTAGAGCCGAAGCTAAGAGTCAGCTCTTGAAATTTATAAGCAGTATGTTCGCATAAGATAGATTTTTCAAAACGGAACGTATTTATAATGAAACGTATAGATGAGTAAAAGCAAGACAACCGTTTTGAGATATTGATCAAAAGATTTTTATCAAGACGCAAAGCAAAGCCTTTGCGTCTATTATTTTTGTTCGGTATTTTTTATGACAACATCGTTATCACGAAAAAGTTGAGAGTTGAATAGAAATCGAAAGATGGATTTCTGCTCTTATAGTTTCTAAAAAGCATTATTTATTATAAGAATACGATGATTCGTAACGAAGAGAGTAGGAACGCTTCGGCGGTCTTCTTAGAGTAAGAGAACTAAGGAAGAACGTTTTGTCAAGGAGTAAAGGTAATAGTTTCCAAAATAGAGTATTCAGGCGATGAAAACGACTTTTTCTTGTTAAATTATTTGATAAAATGTTGCAAAATCTTAAAAAAGCATCTTGAAATGAGTAAATTAATATGTTATACTTGTGTTAATGAAGTAAAAAGTTTAATTAAGAAAAAGAAATCAGGAGAACGATATGGAAAAAATAGCGATTATAGATTTGGGTTCGAATTCGGCGCGGCTGGTATTGGTCAATATACTAGAAGGCGGATTTTTTGCGGTATTCGACGAATTGAAGGAGTCCGTACGGCTTGCGCAGGATATGCAGGACGGATTTTTGAAACCCGTCCGAATAGCTCAAACGATAAAAACGCTCAAACTTTTTAGAAGATTGTGCGACGCTAACGGAATTGACAGAATATACGCCTACGCGACCGCGGCGGTACGCAAGGCGAAGAATCAAAGAGGATTTTTGGACGAAGTGGCGGCGACTTGCGGCTTTAAGCTAAAGGTGCTAGATTCGGACGAGGAAGCTCAGCTCGTATATCAGGGCGTTATCAACTCGATGGATATTCCAAAGGGTCTTATAATGGATATCGGCGGCGGCAGTATCAATTTGATCTACTACAACAGAAAGAATCTTTTAGGACACACGACTATTCCTTACGGAGCGGTGACTCTGACAGAGATGTTCAAAGAAGAGGAGCTTCGTCCCGAAGAGAGAGTTAAGAAGATAGAGGAGTTCATACTCTCCGAGTTGGACAAGATAGAATGGATGAAGCAGATAGACCCCGAAATAAGGCTTATCGGCGTCGGCGGTTCGTTTAGAAATCTAGGAAAGATCAGCCGTATGACTAGAAAATATCCTTTAGATATGGCGCACAATTACGTTATAGGAAAGGACGATTTTATTTCTCTATATAATCATATCAAGGTTCTCGATCTTGACAAGACGATGAAGATAAAGGGGCTTTCGAGCGTCAGAGCGGATATATTCCCGTCGGCGCTTGCGTGCATCAACGCTATAGAGAAGTATTTGGGACTCGAGGAGATAGTCATATCGGGCAGCGGACTCAGAGAAGGCGCTATGTTCAAATACGCGGTACCTTCGACTAACGAAAAGCCGCTTACGGATATACTCGGACACAGCATATACACCATATTACATAACTTCGACGAGAATATTCTTCACGCGGAGCACGTCTACAACCTTTCGATACAGCTCTTCAAACAGCTCAAGGTTTTGCACAAACTGCCGAGAATGTACGTAAAGGTTTTGAGAACAGCGGCAATGCTTCACGATACGGGCAATAGGATCAAATATTACGATCATCATAAACATTCGTGTTATATGATACTTAATTCCAATCTTTACGGAATATCGCATAAGGACCTTATCATGGCGGGCTTCGTAGCTTCTCTGCACAGAAAGGGCTCGTTCGACCAGTCGGAGCTTCTCAAGTACAGAGATATCCTTACCGACGACGATAAGGACGCTATAATGAAGCTCGGAGTAATATTGCGTATTGCCGAGAGTTTCGACAGGAGCATGAGCGGAGTTATCAAGAATATTACCTGCGACGTGCTAGGCGACAGCGTGATAATGAAGACGGAAGCCGACGGCGACTGTTCTCTTGAGATAAAGGACGCGCTTACCTGTTCCAACGACTTCAAGAGAAGTTACAGAAAGAATCTTCAGATACTTTGATAGATGAGCGAAAATAAAATCAAAGCCTTGCCGAAAAAAGCAAGGCTTTTTGATATAAAAGGTTTTTACATTGCGTCTTTTTGTGATAAAATATATTTAGAATACGTTTATCGGGAGAGGAGTTTTGAGTTATGCGAGTTATTTTAGCGTCGGGATCGCCGAGAAGAATAGAATTATTGCAAAGTATAGTTAAAGATTTTGACGTTTTGCCGCAGAACGTAGATGAGACTCTTCACTATAGACAGCCGCATCTTGCCGTTATGAATCTTGCAAAGCGTAAGATAGAGCCAATCGTATATTCCGCTCCGCAAAATACTCTCGTTATAGGCGCGGACACTATAGTGTATTTCGACGGCAAGTACTACAATAAGCCGAGAAACGTGTCCGACGCGCGGCGTATGCTCTATGAACTCAAAGGGCGAAAGCATTTCGTCTATACGGGCGTATGTCTCTATCTTAACGGGATAGAAAGGACGTTTTACGTTCGAAGCGCCGTATTTATGAGAGATCTCGGCGATAGCGAAATAGACGCGTACATAGAGACGGGTTCGCCGATGGATAAGGCGGGAGCATACGGAATACAGGACGGTGATATCATAGAGAGATACGAAGGCAGTTATTCGAATATAGTGGGATTGCCGACGGAAAGATTAAAGCAAGAGATAGAGAGAATATCGGAGGGTAACGATGGCTAAACTCGAATTGGTAATAGACATAGGAAGTAAGAATATAACGGTACTCAAAAAGGACAGCGGAGTCGTGATCAAAGAGCCGACGATAGTCGTCGCCGAAAGCAATAGGAACAAGGCGGATTTCGTGGCGTGGGGAAGAAGCGCGAAGTCGCGTCTTACAAAGGCTGAGAATTTGCAGATAGTATATCCTATAAAGGGCGGAGCTATCGCTCACGAGAACGGCGCGATATATATGTTCAAGGAAATATTCGCGAGCCTTATAGGCGACAAGCCTTTGTTAAAGCCGAGGATAACGGTATTCGCCTGCGTATCTTCGGGACTGACGAACGCCGAAAAGATAGACGTGGAACACGTTTTGCATAGAGCTGGCGCCAGCGACGTGACTGTTGTGGAGTCTCCTATAGCCGTTAGTCATAACAGGGCAGATACTGCGAGTTTACTGGTAGATATTGGCGCCGGCAAGAGCGAGGTTTCCGTAATGTCTACGAACGGTATAGAAGCGGGCTGCAGCGTCGATATAGGCGGCGACGAAATGAACAGACTGATAAGCGATTACATTACAGACAAATACAGAATTGCAGTCCAAGGACACAATATAGAAAAACTCAAGACGGGAATAGCGAGCATGTTCGATAACGACGCATCCATCGCGAGCGTAAGCGGACGCAACATTATCGACGGCAAGCCCAAAACCGTGAGGATAAGCGCGGGAGAGTTGATGGAAGCCATCAGACCCGCAATAGATAAGATAGCTGAAGTTATCGAGACGGTGACGTTCATGATACCCAACGCTTACGCGGAGGAAATATTCAATAACGGAATATTCCTTTCGGGAGGAGGCTCTTTGATTTCGGGGCTCGATACGTATCTTCAGAACAAGTTGCTCATAAAAGTCTCAAGACTCGACGATCCCGAAAACGCCGTTATCAACGGCGGCGCGGCGTTTTTCTACAATAAGAACAGGCTCGCTAATATGCTCAATATCAAAAATCTAAAATAGGAAAGCCATATTTATAGGAATCGAATTTTATATTATAGAAAAGCGATTTTTGTTTTGTTTTATCAGTCGGCGGAGAATATCAGCCGACTTCTCATTTTACGTAATTACGGCCGTATAACGAAGGCGGAGCCGCTTTGCGTTTTGCAGGATACGTTTCGGTGTTTTATATCGCCGATCCTCGGTCACTTAGATATTTGGGATACGGAATTTATATTTCTTTTACAAAATGCGTCACGATTGTATATTTTGAGCTAAAAATATCAGATTTGACTATTTTATAATTATGAGAGCGAAAAACGGAGGATAGAATATGGCGAGAAGGATAGTGATAACTTCCGGAAAAGGCGGCGTAGGGAAGACGACGGTCACCGCCAATATAGGAATATTTCTGGCAAAGAGAGGTCATAAGACGTTGCTCATCGACGGCGACGTAGGTCTTAATAATCTTGACGTTGTGCTCGGCATAGAAAATAAAGCGGTATACGATATGGCGGACGTGCTCGAAGGAAAATGCAGGATAAGTCAGGCGCTAATACCGTACGACGAGAGCGGCATGCTCATGATAATGCCGTCGGCGCACGCATACAACAGCGAAGATATAGGCTCTAAAAATTTCAGAAATCTAGTCGGAAGATTGGATTCGCATTTCGATTATATTGTCATAGACTGCCCGGCGGGTATAGAGGGCGGATTCCATAGGGCAGTGTCTGCGGCTAACGAAGCCGTGGTAGTGACTACTCCGCAGGTTTCTTCGATACGCGACGCTGATAAAGTCATAGCTCTTTTGTCGAGTTACGAACTCAACTCCGTCAGCGTTATAGTCAACCGTATACGCGGAGATCTGGTCATCGACGGCGAGATGATGGACGTCGGCGAGGTCGCTAAATTGTTGAAAATCACGCCTATAGGCGCTATTCCGGAGGACGACTATATCGGCATATATTCTCAGCTCGGGCGGCTAGGAGAGCAGTCGGGCGAATCGAAAGATTCGTTTTCGCTCATTGTGTCGAATATCGTCAACGGCAAAAGACGGATATACGACTGCACTTCGAAATACAGGGGTCTATTGGGCAAGATAAGATTAAAACTCAAGAGGAACGCTTAAATGAGAGAACGTGTAACAAGGTATGCGTACAGGCGACTCGAAAGAGTACTGCTCGGCGATAAAATAGGAGTAGGGAGCGACGTTGCGGGGATGCTTAGAAGCGATCTCGAAAGGGCGCTTACGAGCTATATGGAATTGAAGACGCTCGATATTGATATAAAGGTTAACGAATCGGGTAGTTTCGACGTGAGAATAGACGCTATCGCAAGTAAAATAAGCCCTCCTAAAATTGCCAAGAACTGATAATTTCGTCATATATTCGGGAGTATGCGAATACCTATAGAGTGAGAGGTGTATATTATGAAATATGACGAATTTAAGATATCTAAAAGTTACTCCTATCCAAACGACAATATTTCAGTCGGAAAGATAGGCAAAAAGCGTAAGTTCGGCGTTCTCGACGCTCTTTTGGTGCCTACTATATGCAGCGCGCTTATCAGTACCACGGTGTTGGTGACGAGGTTCGTTGCGAGCGGTATGCTTACGAGTCTTGTGAGCGCTCTTTCGATCATAGGGTGAAAAATTTTTCACTTAGAGTGCATCCCCTCTTTCTGCTGACGGGTATCGTATATCTGATAGCGGGGAGGGGTTTTGCATTTCTTGCGAGTCTTTCGGCGGCGCTCGTTCACGAGGTGGCTCACGCGAGAATGGCGGATATAAGGGGCTATAAGATGAGACGTATAGTTCTTATGCCGTACGGCGCGGTGCTCAAAGGCGGCGAGGATATTTCAAGATCGGACAGCCTGCTCATCGCTCTTGCGGGACCTATCGTAAGTCTTCTATTCGCAATAGTTACCGTCGCGCTTTGGTGGCTTATTCCCGAAGCGTATCACTACACGCTTGATTTTATGCAGGCTAATCTTATGCTGGCTCTTTTCAATATGATACCGGTATTCCCGTTGGACGGCGCGAGAGTCGCGCTGTCGCTTTCGAAAAAGAAGATGAAAACTTTGCGGGCTCTGCGTATATCGGGAATAGTTTTTTCCGTTATTTTACTTGCGCTTTCTATCGTTTCGGCTTTTTTCGAGTTCAATCTGAGCCTTGGCGTTATGGCTGTATTTTTGATGTGCGGCGCAATTTCGGGAACGGAAAAAGAGATGTACGTGCATATTATGTCGAACGTAGCTTTTGTTAAAAGTACCGTTGATGCTATCGAATTTTCGCATATAGGCATATCGGAAGACGCGGAACTTTTCCGTTTTCTCGAAGTTGTCAAACCTAACAGGATAGTTACTTTCCACATACTCGATCGCGATATGAAAGAAATAGACGTTCTCGGCGAGAGCGAGATTAAAGATATAGTTATGAATAACGAGCTCTCGACGCGCTATAAGGACGTGAGAAGAGAATATCGATAATATGACGCGGGAGCTTGAAGACGTATCTTTCGCTATTCGCTCCTTAGGCGGAGACTAAGACGCGAGCGATAACGTTTCATATATAGCGAGATAAACGGCGGTTATTAAAATAAAAACGCATTTTATATAATAAAAGCGAGAAAAAGATACCGAGCAAGTTGAAAAATCCTGCGCTTTGTGTTAAAATGTAATAAATTAATTCCGAAGGAAGGGTAGATATGTATTACGCAGGTATTGATATAGGCGGAATGAGTATAAAGGTAGGCATCGTCAACGAAAACGGAGAGATACTTATCAACAGAGCGATAGCGACCGACAGCAGTTCGGGGTTTTCCGTAATGGTGAGCAATATGGCGACGCTCATCAAAGAGCTTCTTTTGGAACTTTCTATTAAAGAAAACGATCTTTCGGGTATCGGTATAGGTATTCCGGGAGTTGCCGATTCCAAAAAAGGTATCGTTACGACCGCGGTCAATATCGGTTGGCGTAACGTCAACGTGGTCGAAGAATTCCACAAATATTTCAAAATGCCAGTAAGGATCAGTAACGACGCTAACTGCGCCGCTTTGGGCGAGCAGCGTTTCGGCGCGGCGAAAGGAAAGAGCGACGTTATCATGGTAACGCTCGGCACCGGAGTGGGCGCCGGTATAATCATCGACGGAAAGCTGATTGAGGGCAACGGTTCCGCGGGAGCGGAGGCGGGACACATGATAATCAATATGCACGGACTTCCTTGCGCGTGCAACGGACACGGATGCTGGGAGCAGTACGCTTCTGCGACGGCGCTGATTCGTCAGACCAAACTTGCGATGGCTAAGAATCCTACGTCGCTCATGCACGACGTGTTCAAGGAAAAGGGAAAGGTAAGCGGCAGGACCGCGTTCATAGCCGCGGAAAGAGGAGACAGAGCGGGACAGGAGGTCGTCGACGAATATATATCTTACGTCTCGGTGGGACTCATAGGTCTCGGCAACGTACTTCATCCCGAAGTATTCGTAATAGGCGGAGGCATTTCGCATGAAAAAGAGCGTCTTACCGCGCCTATAAAGCGTTATCTTGATAACTATATCGCGATCAGCGGATTTTATCCCGAGATAGACGTAGTGCCGGCTTCGTTGGGCAACGACGCGGGAATTATCGGAGCGGCGGCTCTAGTGATGTGATGAAAAACGAACTTCTTCGTAACGTACTCTTCGACGTGAATAAGCCGTCGAGATATATGGGAGGCGAATTCAATCTCCCGAATATGGACAAGCCTTGTGATATCAGGGTTTGTCTTTGCTTTCCCGACGTCTATGAAGTCGGTATGAGCAATATCGGTATGAGAATACTCTACCATATGCTCAACGATACCGATAACGTGATATGCGAGAGATGTTTCGCTCCCGAGGACGATATGTCGGACAAGATGAGGGAAAATGCTCTTTCGCTTTTTTCGCTCGAAACGAAGAGAGAGCTTGCCGATTTCGACATAGTGGGCTTTTCTATCGGTTATGAGATGATATATACGAACGTTCTTTTTATGCTCGAGCTTGCGGGAATACCGTTTAGAGCGGACGAGAGAGGAGAGGACGGACCGCTCGTTATCGCAGGCGGTATGTGCGCGGTGAACGGCGAGCCGTTCGCGGATTTTTTCGACGTCATACTCGTAGGAGAAGGCGAGGTCAATCTCAAGGATCTGACTTTGAGATACGAGAGGGCGAAAAGGGACGGAATAAGCAAGAAAGAATTTTTGAAGTCGCTCGTCGGAGTAAACGGTATGTACGTTCCGAGTATAACGAAACCGATATACGGCGAAGGTAACAAAATCGTCTCTTTCACGACGGACAAAGTTGTGAGGAGTGTCGTCAAGGATCTCGATAAGGCGTATTTCCCGACAAAGATACTCGTGCCGAACATAGAGATAGTACACGATAGAGGCGTTCTCGAACTTTACAGAGGCTGCGCCAACGGTTGCAGATTTTGTCAGGCGTGTTTTTATTACCGTCCTATACGCGAAAGGAAGAAGGATACGGTACTTCGTCACGCCGCGGAGATACTCGATAGTACCGGCTATAACGAACTTAGTCTCGCGAGTTTGAGCACGGGCGATTACAGCGAACTCGACGCTCTTATCGAGGAGCTTCGTCCGATAGTAAAGGAAAGGAACGCTTCGCTTTCGCTTCCGTCTTTGAGACTCGATTCTTTCAGCGGTAAGTTCAGCGAGGATTCGAGGAAAGGCTCGTTGACGTTCGCTCCGGAAGCAGGTACGCAGAGACTTAGAGACGTCATCAATAAGAACGTTACCGACGCGAATATCGACGATACTATGAAGATAGCCGCGGAGCAGGGGTATAAGGGCGTAAAACTCTATTTCATGATAGGGCTTCCGACGGAGACGAAGGAAGACCTTAGAGGTATCGTTGAGATCGTTAAGAGGACGCAGGATATATTCTTCAAGTACGGAGACAGAAATAAGAGACCGAGAATATCGCTTTCGACGGCGGTATTCGTTCCGAAACCTTTGACGCCGTTCCAATGGGAAAGGCAGATAACGCTAGAAGAGATGTGCGAAAAGCAGAACTATCTAAAAGGCGAGCTTGCAAAGCTTGCTAACGTTCGCTACAGCTATCACGATGCCTATACATCTATTATCGAAGCGGCGCTTGCGAGAGGAGACAGGAGACTTTGCCGAGTTATAGAGAGAGCGTATAAGAAAGGATCGCGTTTCGAAGCGTGGAGCGAACGTTTCAACTTCGAAAACTGGGTCGAGGCTATGAGCGAAGAGGGATTGACGTTGGATGAGTACGTCGGAGGTTTTGAGGAAAGCGATATCTTGCCGTGGGACAATATCGATAACGGCGTAGATAAAGGATATCTTTTATCGGAGAGGAAGAAGGCGTATGAAGCGATAGTTACTCCTTCGTGTAAAGGCAAGTGTAACGGCTGTCGGGCAAATAAACTCGGAAGGTGCTACGAATGATAGTTGTCAAGCATAAAAAAATAGGAGATATAAGTTACGTATCTCATATAGATACTATGAGAATACTGCAAAGAGCGGTGAGAAGGACGGGGCTCAAGGTCAATTATTCGGGCGGATATAATCCTCATATGGAGCTATATCCGACGCATCCTCTTCCGCTTGGTATACAGAGCGTAGCGGAATACCTGATGGTAGGAGCGGACGGCATTTCCGCAGACGACTTTCTTGAGCTTTACAATAAGAACGCGCCGCGCGGTCTTGTCGGGACGGAGGCTATAGAGCTAGCCGCCAAGCCTAAGCTCGTTGCCAGCGTCAACGTTATAGAGTATTCGCTCGATATTGGACGCGCTCTTGACAAAAGTATCGAAAACATAGCGGACGATAAAGACTATCATATCGAATATACGAGAAAGGGAGAGGTCGTAAGGAAGAATACTTACGGCAAAGTATTCTATATAAAGACCGACGGCGGCATATTGACAGCAGGCGTCGGAACGGGCGAGAACAGCATAAGGATAGACGCTCTTTTTAAGAAGATAGCGGACGAAAGCGGCATATATGTATGCTTGAACGATATAATGAGGGTGAATCAGTATATTTACGACGGTAAGGAATACGTCAATGCCGATATATATCTCAAAGAATGTAAGAAGGGACTTAGACGATGAAACAGATATTGATCAACGAACATCTTATAGGTACTAAAGTGTGTGTCGTCGAGAACGGCGAACTCGTGGAATTCTGGGTGGAAAGACGCAATCAGAATAAACTCGTCGGCAACATTTATAAGGGAAAAGTCGTCAACGTGCTTAAGGGTATGCAGGCGGCGTTCGTTGATATCGGACTTGAAAGGAACGCGTTTTTGTTTTCCGGAGATACTCTCGTCGATGCCAGCGAGTTAGCGGACGGAATGGTCGAAGAGCGTAAGCTGAAGCTAAAGGCGGGAGACAGCGTGCTTTGTCAGGTCGTCAAGGACGAGTTCGGCACGAAGGGCGCAAGAATAACGATGAATATATCTTTGCCGGGCCGCGTCGTCGTCATGATGCCAAATCTCGATTACGTCGGAGTTTCAAAAAAGATAGTATGCGAAGAAAAGAGGAAGGAGCTCGCCGATTACGTGGAGTCGATAAAGCCGAACGGTTACGGTTTTATTCTTAGAACCGAGGCGGAACATTCCTCGCTCGAAGAGATAAAGCTCGAGATGGAAGAGCTCGTCGACAAGTATAAAAAGATAAAGAAAGATTATCTTTACGCCGAGCCGTATTCTCTCGTTTATAAGGAAGAGGAGCTCATCGAACGTTCCGTGAGAGATATGCTCCGCGGCGACGTCGACAGGGTGATAGTAGATAACGAATCGGTATACGACAGGTTGAAAGACGCCTTCCCGTTCCTGACTGATAAGAATCCCGACCTTTTCGAACTCTATACAGGAAATGAGAACATAATATCTTTTTACGGACTCGATACGCAGATAGATAAACTGCTAAAACGTAAAGTAGTCTTAAAGAACGGCGCGTATATAATAATAGACAGAACGGAAGCTCTCACCGTCATAGACGTTAATACGGGAAAGTACGTTGGAGACAAAAATCTCGAAGAGACGGTCTTCAAGACGAATATGATAGCGACGGAAGAGATAGCGAAACAGTTGAGACTTCGCAATATCGGCGGAATAATCGTCGTCGACTTTATAGATATGGACAACGAAGAGCATCGGCAGAAGGTGCTGGAAGCTCTTTCTACGCATCTCAAAAAGGATAGGATCAAGACGACCGTCATGGGAATGACTCATCTCGGACTCGTCGAGCTCACGAGAAAGAAGACGAGGAGCATGCTCGAGAGCGTTATGCTTCAGACGTGTCCGTATTGTAACGGCGACGCGTACGTATATTCCGACGATCACGTCATAGTGAAGATAAGAGACGCGCTAGTCGAGCTGTTCAATACGGCTGATCCTCCCGCGGTCAGACTCACCGTGAATCCGCAGGTGTTCAGCAAGATGTTCGCGCTCAGATACCTTGCAAAGGAGTGCGCTACGGACTGGAAAGGTAAGAGGATATACGTTATTGCCGATCAAATGATGCATATTGAAAAGTTCAAACTCGATCCCGAGAGGAATATGATACTTTCGTTGCCCGACAGCGCAAAACTTCTGTATTGATATACCAACGCTCGCTCTTGCGGTGATATTCGACGAGTGTCTGCGCAGCGGAAGAAACTGCTGATTTTGCGAGAGAAAATGTTGTTTAGAGAACAAGCGTTTTTTCGCAAAAGTTTTGCTCGTAAAAGTGTTTTTTTGCTAAAAATGCTCATTTTGACGTTAAAATGAGTTGACATAACGTTTTGATTGTGATAGATTAGATAGGAGCCGCATGGAAAAGGTAGAAAAGCCGCTTATCGCGCGCCTTAACAGCGAGACTGGAGAGAGGAGGTATAATATGTACGCTATAGTGACTACCGGAGGCAAGCAGTACAAGGTCGAGAACGACGCCGTTATCAAGGTCGAGAAGCTCGACGCCGAGGTCAACAGTGAGATCACGCTTGACGTTCTTATGGTCAACAAGGACGGCGAGATCATCTGTGGCGACGCTGCTAAGTCTGCTAAGGTAAAAGCTCAGGTCATCGAGCACGCCAAGGCAAAGAAGATAATCGTATTCAAGTATAAGTCTAAGAAGAACGAAAGAAAGCGTCAAGGTCATAGACAGCCGTTTACGGCGCTTAAGATCGTCGGCATCGAGGCTTAACGGATGACGGATATCGTTATCGCAAAGAGGGACAACAGCATTGTCTTGGTTGAAAGCATAGGGCATACAGGCTATGCGGAAGAAGGTTACGATATAGTATGCGCTGCGGTTTCGTCTGTTCTTCAGACGGCGCTCTTAGGACTTTTGAACGTTGCGGGAATAGAAGTTCCGTACGAGAGGAAGGACGGTTACTTGAAGTTCGAGATCCCAAGCGGGGTCGACGGAGAAAAGAGAGCAAAGGCAGACATCATCCTTGACACTATGTTAGAGGGAATAAAGGACCTAAGCCAAGGCTTATCACAGTACATTAAATTGGAGGTTAAGTAATATGTTTATTAATATACAGTTATTCGCCCACAAGAAAGGTGTAGGTAGCTCGAGGAACGGTAGAGATTCCGAGGCAAAGCGTCTCGGCGTCAAGAGAGCCGACGGTCAGGCTGTTCTTGCAGGTAATATCCTTGTAAGACAGAGAGGTACCAAGATACACCCCGGCAACAATGTAGGAATCGGTAAAGACGACACATTGTTCGCTCTTGTCAGCGGTGTTGTAAGATTCGAGAGAAAGGGTAAGAACGATAAGCAGGTCAGCGTATACGCTGAGTGATAGCGTCGTTTTACTTCATCGTATGTAAATAAAGTCGCCTTCGGAAAAGCGCAATTCCCATAGGGATTAAAAAACAAAAATTTTATAAGAGTTGCACTTTCAAGCGATGAAAAAGAACAGGATTTCAAATCGAAGTCCTGTTTCTTTTTACATATTTATTGCAACTGACTGACTAACTTTGTTACTTCTTCTTGCTATTCTATACTTGTCAAGCGACAGAAATAAAAAATTCAAGGAGAAACAAAAAAATGAAAAAGCTGACAAAAATTTTAATGAGCGCATTGTGTATTACGGCAATATGCGGTTCTATGGCTGCGCTCGGCGGTTGCGGCAGTAAAAAAGAAAGCATTACCGTTTCGGGTTCGTCTTCCGTTACACCCATAATGGAAAAACTCGCGGCAGAATACGAAAAGACGCACGACGTAAGAATTACGGTAAATATGTCTTCGTCCGGCGCGGGCATAAGCGATACGCAAAAAGGCTTAAACGATTTCGGTATGTCTTCGCGTGAATTGAAGTCGAGCGAAACGGGCGTTATCGGTACAACTCTTTGTATGGACGGAATCGCCCTTATCGTCAATAAAGATTGTTCTGTTACGGACGTTAGCAAAACTGACGTGAAAGCACTCTATGAAAGCGGTACTGCAATTCCCGACACTTCGATAACGGCGGCAATCGGCAGAGATGCGTCAAGCGGAACGCGCACGGCGTTCGACGAGCTTTTGAAAATCGAAAACGGTTACGCTACGAGCGTTGCCACGCTTGCCGAAACGGGTAACGTAATCGAAGCGATACAAGGCTCGACAAACAGCATAGGCTACATATCTTACGGCAGTCTGAAAAGTACGGTTAAAGCGGTAAGTTTAGACGGTGTTGCTTGCACGGTGGAAAACATTATGAATAACACTTATGCTCTGCAACGTCCGTTCGTTATCGTACTCAAAGAAAACGGAACGCTGTCGGCGGCGGCACAAGGCTTTTACGACTATATTATGAGTGCGGAAGCTCAAACGGTTATAACGGGCGCGGGTTATATTTCGGTAAAGTAATATGACTACG
>Ga0209064_1000745_pt1 | contig 67881 bp, 58 predicted proteins | sample Inofromicrocosms_FD_187498 | JGI IMG/M metagenome (GOLD analysis project Ga0209064, IMG submission 187498) | Mouse cecum microbial communities from Vienna, Austria - Inoculum for glucosamine and mucus D2O microcosms (SPAdes) (version 2) | ecosystem: Host-associated > Mammals > Digestive system >...
TTATGGAGTGCTTTTTCAAATATTTGAAAAAAGAGGAAACGAATCGTCGTTCATATTCATCCCTTGATGAACTGAAAATCAGTATTTTCAAATATATCTTCGGCTTCTACAATTCCACTCGTCCTCATTCCAATAACGGTGGATTATCCCCGGATGATTTTGAAAATTTGTAACTTTTTTTATAATTTCTTGTCTTCTTTATTGACTATGATCCAGTTTACATTTACCTCTTTCAACCTTAATGTTTTCGACGATGGGAAATATCTTCTTCCGATTTTTACTTTAGGAAAATATTTTGATGATAACGGAAAGAGGTTACTCCCCCTTTCAATTCAGGTACACCACGCTGTATGTGATGGATATCACATTGGAAAGTTCGTGGAAACGCTACAAACGGCAATTGATCAGTTCCACGCTTAAAGCTGAATAAAGACGACAAAACGCCATTAGCCGTGTTATCTACAGCTAATGGCGTTTTAATATGGACTGCTATATCTTTTTCTTTATTCTCTAACCCTAAAACCATTGGATTACAAGAATAATCGCTCTGATATAACTGTTATCAATTTGTTATCAAAAGACCTCTTGAAAGTCCGCAAACCCGCATAAACACTGGTTTTTTGCGACCTCTCAATTTACTCCCACTCAATAGTAGCCGGCGGCTTGGTAGTGACATCATACACAATTCGGTTGATAGAATTAACCTCGTTCACGATCCTGCTCGCGCAGCGTTCAAGCACCTCGTAAGGTATCTTAGCAAAGTCCGCTGTCATGAAATCGGTAGTAGTGACTCCGCGCAAAGCAAGCGTGTAATCATACGTTCTGCCGTCTCCCATTACGCCAACGGAACGCATATTTGTCAGCACTGCAAAATATTGGTTTATTTTTTTGTCAAGACCCGACTTTGCAATTTCTTCACGGAAAATAAAGTCAGCGTCCTGTAATATCTCCAGCTTTTCATCAGTGATTTCCCCGATGATCCTTATTGCAAGTCCAGGACCCGGGAACGGCTGTCTGTCAACAAGCACATCGGAAAGTCCTAATTCCCGGCCCAAAGCGCGCACTTCGTCCTTGAAAAGCAGACGGAGAGGTTCTATTATCTCCTTAAAATCAACGTAATCGGGAAGTCCTCCAACGTTGTGGTGAGACTTGATCACAGCTGCGGTCCCTGTGCCGCTTTCAATAATATCCGGATAAATTGTACCCTGCACAAGGAAATCCACCTTGCCGATCTTTTTAGCTTCCTGCTCGAAAACGCGGATAAATTCCTCACCGATAATTTTTCTTTTGGTCTCGGGGTCGGAAACGCCCCTCATTTTGGACATGAACTGTCCCTTGGCGTTCACTCGGACAAAATTAAGACCCCAGCCTTTAAATGCATTTTCAACCTCGTCGCTCTCATTTTTGCGCATGAAGCCGTGGTCTACAAAAATGCAGGTAAGCTTGTCTCCTACAGCTTTGGAAAGCAATGCAGCCGCTACGGAACTGTCAACGCCGCCCGAAAGAGCCAGCAGCACCTTTCCGTCTCCGACCTTTTTGCGTATGTCTTCAACGGCAGTTTTGGCGTAATTGCTCATAGTCCAGTCGCCAATGCAGCCGCAGACGTTCCTTAAAAAGCTGTCTATCATACGCAGACCGTATTCGGTGTGATTTACCTCTGGGTGGAACTGCACCGCGTACAGTTTCCTTTCGGGACACTCCATAGCCGCCGTCGGGCAGTCTGCCGTGTGCGCAGTTACCTTAAAACCCTCGGGCAGCTTTTCTATGTAATCGCCGTGGCTCATCCAAGATACCGCCTTTGCTGGCAGATTGCTTACCGCGCCGAAAAGTACGCTCGATTTGTCATAAAAAGTCTCGGTCTTGCCGTACTCCGCGGTTATGCAGGACGAGACCGTACCACCAAGCAAATGGGTCATAAGGTGACAGCCGTAGCAAATGCCGAGAACTGGTATTCCCATATCGAAAATTTCTTTGGGACACAGCGGCGAACCCTCGGCATAAACGCTGTTGGGGCCTCCCGTAAAAATAATACCCGCAGGGTTCATTGCCCGAATTTCGTCAAGAGACGTTTTGTAGGATTTTACCTCGCAGTATACTCCGCACTCGCGGACGCGTCTCGCAATAAGCTGATTGTACTGACCGCCGAAGTCGAGGACGATAACAAGCTGGTGTGATTGTGACATCTGAATAACCTCCTAAATAATTACAAAGAGGGGAATATCCCCTGCATATTAACATTTTTACAGCCAAAGCTTTTTTATCAATTGTTTAATAGCATTTGCCCTTTGCCGCATTTATCAGCGCCGTTAAGCCGTTAAGCAGAATTGCGGTAACCCATTTTCCGATAAAGGTACAAAGCGGCAGTATATACACATTAATTATGCCATAAACCGTAAAAAACGTCAATATCAATTTTGTAAACAAAAATTTACATCAGCAAGGTATATCACTGCGGAATACTTGTTTTTACGGTTGAAAAGTACGGAAAAGTATGGTATACTTTAAAGACGGAGCGGAGGAGTAAAATGATAAGAAAATATGAAAAAAACGATCATGAGCGGGTCATGAAAATATGGCTGTTGTCAAATCTGGAGGCGCACGGCTTTATACGGCAGGATTACTGGCGCGGATGCTTAGACAGCGTTTCGGACGCAATTTCTGCGGCAGAGGTCTACACCGCTCTGTCGGGCAGCGAAATAGTCGGATTTATCGGTCTGAACAAGGGGCACATAGAGGGCATTTTCGTGGACGGCGATCACCGCTCCAAGGGCGTGGGGAAGTCCCTAATAGACTTTGCCAAGGAGCTTTATCCAAAGCTTTCTCTGTGCGTATACGAAAAAAACGAGCGGGCTGTGGATTTCTACAGGCGCGAGGGCTTTTGGCCGGTCAGAAAAAAGCCTGATATATCCACGGGAGAAACGGAAATACTTATGCGGTGGGAAGTTAAGCGGATCCAGTATAATTTGTAATGCTAATACACAGTCAGAAAGTGTACAAAAAAGCAGGTCCAAATCTGCCTGAATGATTTTTGCGCGGATTTTTTCTGCACTTTCACCGTGAATTAGGATAAGGTGGTACTATGGGAAATATTGTTTTGGGCGAAGATTTTTTTCATCGGGACGTTCTTGAGGTCGCCCCCGATCTTGTCGGAAAGCTTGTCGTTCGTACCTTTGAGGATGGTTCCGAGGCGTCGCTGCGCATTACCGAGGCGGAAGCCTACCGAGGAGAGGAGGACACCGCCTGTCACGCCAGCAAAGGGAAAACCGAGCGCACAAAGATACTGTACGGAAAATCAGGAATGATATATGTCTATCTCTGCTATGGTATGCACTGGCTGATGAATGCAGTCACCGGAGAGGAGGGGCAGCCTCAGGCGGTTCTGTTCCGCGCCTGCGAGGTTTATAACGGTCCCGCAAAGCTTACCAAAAAGCTGGGTATTGACAAAAGCTTCAACGGGGAGAGCTTCTGCGGAAATCCACGTATACGCATAGAGGACGACGGATACCGTCCCGAACTGACGGCTCTGCCGCGGGTGGGAATTGATTACGCTACCCCCGAATACAGGGACATTTTGTGGAGATATAAGGCAGTTGACGGTTGACGCTGTACAGTTATTTGAGAGGAGTTCCATCATGCGTTATTTGGTAAAAGAAATAGGCGATTTTATTTTTGTTGAGGACGAGCCTCAAAGATGCGATGTTATCATTACCGTCGGCGGCAGTTTTCCTCAGATTGCGGAAAAGGCTGCGGAGCTTTACAAAAACGGTTTTGCGGACTATGTTCTTGCAGGCGGAGGATTCAGCGTGAAGACGGGATTTTTCGCGGGCGTTAAGGACAAAAAGGATATTTACAGCGGAGACTATAAGACAGAGTGCGATTTCTACGAGGACGTACTGATAAAAAACGGAGTTCCCGAAGCTGCGATAGTCAGGGAGGACAAGTCGGGTCATACCAGAGCCAACGCGGAGTATGCGGCGGCAGTACTGAAAGAGCGGGGAATATCCGCAGAAAAAATCATTCTTGTGTGCAAAAGATTTCACGCAAGACGGTGTCTGATGTTCTTCCAATCTTATTTTCCCGAAACGGAAATCCTGGTCGTACCCGCGGATATTGAAACGGGCGATTGGAACATTACAAAGGACAACTGGCACGCCTCCTCATACGGCATAAAGCGGGTCATGGGCGAGCTTGCCCGCTGCGGGGAGCAATTTGACGAAAACGATATAAAACACTATAAAACGGAGAAATAAAGATGTTAAATTTAATTCTCGGAGGCGCGGGCTGCGGCAAGTCCTATGAAATGACGAACCGCATCGAGACCGCCGTACTGAACGGAAAAGACGTGCTTGTAATAATTCCCGACCAGTTCTCGTTCGAGTTCGACAGGACTCTTTACGAACGGCTGGGCGCGGAGCTTTTCAACCGCATTAACGTGCTCTCCTTTGCGCGGACGGCCCGTGAAATCTTTATACGTCACGGCGGACTGAAAGGCAGGTATGCGGACGATACCGTGAAAAAGGTCATGATGTACCGCGCCCTTGCGGAGATATCCGAAAGGGACGGACTGCTTTTTTACGGCAGACAGTCAAAGTCCCCGTCGTTTGCGGAAAGCAGCCTTGAAATGGTCAAGGAGCTTACCCTCAGCGGAATAACCGCAGAGGTTTTGTCCTCATGCGCAGACAGGCTGGACGAAAGCGTCAGGGACAAGACAGCGGACATTGCTCTGATATATTCCGAGTACGGCAGGATACTGTCACAAAGCGGCTATAAGGACAGCGGCGGAGATATTTCCGAAGCGGCGGCAAGGGCGGCGCGGTACGGATATTTCGAGGGGAAGACAGTGTTTATCGACGCGTTCAAAAGCTTTACCGCCGACGAGCACGCTATGCTTGACGTGATGATCGCCCAAAGCGAAAGTGTGACGGTCTGTCTGCCTACGGCAGACGCTGAACCTACCGAGTATTCGGTTTTCGCAGCGGTAAACAAGACTGTGAGCAGACTGGTAAGGGCGGCTTCCGACCAAGGCGTGAAAACCGTCCGCACAATGCTTGAGGAGCCTAAGCGTTTTAAATTTCCCGAGCTGGCTTTTTACAGCGGAAACGTGCTCAGGAACGTTCGCGGCAGGTTTGACGGCGACTGTAAAGCGGTTTCGGTGTACCGTTCCGCGGACAGCTACGGCGAGGGCGATCTTGTCTGTTCGGAGATACGCCGCCTTGTTATGGAGGAGGGATACCGCTACGGCGATATCGCCGTTCTTGCAAGGCAGAAGGAGCAGTATTCCCCGGTAATGGAAAGCGCTTTTGAGCGTTACGGCATACCGTTCTATACCGACGAGAGCCGTACCGCCGCGCACAAGTCCCTGTTTATTTTCGCAAAGACAGCCCTTGCCCTTGCGGCGGGTAAAAATGCGGGTACAGAGGATTGGCTGCGGTACATGAAAACGGGAATGCTCGGTCTGACCGACGAAGAGATAGCCGCCGCCGAGGACTGCTGCTATAAGTGGAACATTGAGGGCGATATGTGGGAAAAGCCATTTGAATACGACGACGTGCGTTTTGGCGCGGAGCAGGTCAGGGTGCGGGTCACAGAGCCGGTTTTCAAGCTTCGGAAAGCCTGTGCGGACGCTGCTGACGGGCGGGGCTTCTGCGCCGCTATGCTTGACTTTTTCGACGACACGGGTCTGTATGAAAATCTTCACGTTTTTTGTGAGGGCTGCAATACTGCGGACGCTTCGGCTTTAACGGCGGTACGGGAGATAAAACAGCTGTGGGAGCTTCTCTGCGGGCTTTTGGAGACCCTTGACCGTGCTCTTGCGGACACGAAAATAAGTCCCGAAAGCTTTGCGGAGCTTTTCTCGGCGGCGGTTTCGGGACTTAAACTGTCCTCGCCGCCTCAAACGCTGGACTGCGTGCAGTTCGTGGAGGCTCACACCGCAAGGCTTGCCGAGCCTAAGGCGGTTTTTGCGGTCGGTGCGAACGAGGGGGCTTTCCCCTATGCGGCTAAGCCATCGGGACTTTTCAGCGACCGGGACAGGCTTGCTTTGGAGGAGGCTGGTATAACACTTTCCGGAGGCTCTGCGGACAAGCTTGACGAGGAACGCTTTGCGGCGTACTCCGCTCTTTCACAGGCTTCAGAGCGGCTTTGGATAACATACCCGATATCGGACGTTTCCGGCAGACAGCTTTATCCCTCGGCTGTTGTCAGTCATGCGGAGGAAATGTTTGGAAAAAGTGTGGTTACGTCCTTTGAGAAGCGGGGACTGCTGGCGTTCTGTACCACGGCAGGAGCGGCATATTATCAGTACGTTCGCAATTACCGCCGCGGGGACGAGGACTCCGCAAGCCTGCGAAAGGCCTTGGAAAATATTCCTGAATACTCGGAGCGGCTGGAGTATCTGAAAAACATCGAGAACGCGGCGGAGCACAGCTTATCCTCCGAAACTGGGGGGCGGCTTTTCGGCAGACATATGTCCATGTCCGCGACCCGGTTCGAGGACTACAGAAAATGTCCGTTTAAATATTACTGTCAAAAGGGTTTGAAGCTTTATCCGCCCCGAAAGGTGGAACTTGACAGTCCCTCGCGGGGCACTGCAATACACTACTGTCTTTGCGGGTTCCTTAAAGAAAAAAGCCGTGAGGACTTTATCGCAATGAGCCGCGGCGACATCACAAAGCTTGTGAAAAAATATCTGGACGAATACTATAGAAGCGACGCGGTGGGCGGTGATTACGGCAAGACAAGGCGCTATAAGGCGTCATTTTCAAGGCTTTCTGACACGCTGGCGGACATTCTCGAAAGGCTGGCGAAAGAGTTCGGGCAGAGCAAATTTGTCCCCGAGGGTTTTGAGTACGCTTTGAGGCGTGACGGTGATGAGGAGCCGTTAAAGATTGTAACTAAAAGCGGCATAACCGTATGGTTCGAGGGCACGGTGGACAGGGTGGACGTGTACAGAAACGGCGAGACGACCTATGTCCGAGTTATCGACTACAAGTCGGGAATAAAGGAGTTCCGCTATGAGGATCTGCTTTACGGAGTTAATATGCAAATGCTTTTGTACCTTTTCGCCGTCACTGAGGGAGACCGCCGCGGACGGTTTTCGGGAGACGTTCCCGCAGGGGTTCTCTACATGCCCGCAAAGGACGCCGCCGCAGGTCTTGGGCGCGGCGAGGGAGACGAAGCTGTGCAGGGAGTCCTGAATGATACATACAAAATGAAAGGCGCTGTCCTATACAACGATGACGTTATTTCCGCTATGGAAAAGGAATGCGGCGGCGTGTTCATTCCAGTGAAAAAGTCGGCGGGTGGGTACTATTCCTACTCGAAGCTTATTACCTCCGAACAGCTTGAAAATCTGCGGAAGTATTCCTACAGACTGCTTGAGGAGACCGCTGAAAGCCTTGCGGAGGGCAGGATAGAAGCCGTTCCGCTTATGGACGGCGAGGGTATGCTGCCCTGCGGATACTGCGACTACAGAAGCGTGTGCGGGAATTATCCGCCAGCGAAGATAAGGGAATACGCCGGCAACGCGTCAGAGCTTATAGAAAATATCATGAACGGAGATGAAACGCTTTGAGTCAGTGGACAAAAGAACAGCTTGACGCAATTACTGCCCGCGGCACGGGAGTTATCGTCTCTGCGGCGGCTGGAAGCGGCAAGACCTCGGTGCTTGTGGAAAGGCTTTTGGGGATACTTTCCGACACGGAAAACAAAATTCCTGCGGACAGGCTTGTGGTTGTGACCTTTACCAACGACGCGGCGGAGCAGATGAAGCAGCGGCTCTCTGCGGCGCTGTCTGAAAAAATAGCCCGCGAGCCGGGCAATCTGTGGCTCTGCCGTCAGCAGTCCCTGCTTCGTACGGCAAAGATATCCACTATTCACTCGTTCTGCTTCGACCTGATACGTGAAAACATCCAGTCTCTGGACGTTTCCGCAGGTTTCCGCATACTGGACGACACGGAGGAAATGCTGCTGAAACGAAAGGCTATGGAGAACGTCTTTGAAAAGCTTTACGGCGAAAAGCCGGAGGAAACGGAACGTCTGGCGGGATTTTTCAGCGGCTCGCGGCGGGGGGACGAAGAGCTTGAAGCGGCGGTGTTAAAGCTGTACGAATTTCTGATGTCCATACCATTTTATAATGACTGGCTGAAAAACGCTGCGGACAGGTACAAAAACGGCTTTGATCCAAGCACCGACACGCTGGCAAAGCTTTGTCTTGACAGCCTCGGGGATACCTACAGCCGTTTGCTGAGGCAGGCGGAATACGCTGGAAAGCTGTACTTTGAGCTTTGCGGAAAGGTCTCAGACGCCATTGAGGCTGAGACGGAGCGGATAAGGCTCATGCTGAAAAATCTCGGCAGTACCGTTCTTGATTGGGACGGGAGGGTGGCGCAGCCTCCTCAGCCGAAAACGCGGATAAGCTTTCCGCGGAATATGAGCGATTCCGAAAAGGAGACAGCGGAGCGCATAAAGGATATTCGGAACAGGTACAAAAAGGAGCTTGACAAGGCGGGCGAGGGAATATTCCGCAGGGAGGAAATTGCCGACGACTACAGGGTGCACGCGGAGATACTGGAAAGTCTGAACGATGTGATATTACTGTTCTGCGCGGAGCTTGACAAGCTCAAAGCCGAAAAGAACGCGCTGGGCTTTTCCGACGCGGAGCAGCTTGCGATACGGCTTCTTGCGGAGAAAAACGGCGACGGTTCTATAGTGGGTACAAAGCTTGCAAGGGAGCTGTCCGACTACTACGGAATGATAATGATAGACGAGTTCCAGGACGCGAACAATAATCAGGACTTAATTTTCAAGCTGCTGTCAAAGGACGGTACGGCGGAGCGGGGAGGTACAAATCTGTTCGCCGTAGGGGACGTGAAGCAGTCCATTTACAGTTTCCGTCAGGCTAACCCGAAGCTGTTCACAAACGCCCTCAAAGTTTCCGAAAGCTATACGGGAGCGGACTTTTCGGGTACCAACGCGGCTATACTTCTAAACAGAAATTTCCGAAGCAGCGGCGCGGTCATTGACTTTGTGAACTATGTTTTCAGCTGCGTGATGAGCAAAGCTGCGGGAGAGATAGACTACACCGAATCGGAGGCTCTTGTGAAGGGACTTGATTATCCCGAAAGTGACAGGACGACGGAAATTCTGATAGTTCCCGACTGTGACGATGACAGCGGCAACGCCGAGGCCAGAGCCGCCGCCGCGAAAATAAAACGTCTTGTGAGTACCGAAACGGTGTTTGACAAGGGTATGGAAAGACCCTGCCGTCCAGGCGATTTCTGCATACTTCTCCGAAACAACAAGCAGGCGGAGACATATGTTGCTGAGCTTGCGGCGGCAGGGATAAAGGCTTACGCGGAGGAGCCCGCGGGATATCTCGAATCCCGCGAGATATCGGTACTGACAAGTATGCTGGCGGTAGTTGACAATCCCATGCAGAACATTCCGCTGGCGGCAGTGCTGATGTCCCCCATGTTCATGCTTACGGCTGAGGACATGTCAAGACTTGCCGCCGTAAAGGGCGCTGACGAGGAGCGGTACTTCCGCACGGTAAAGCTCGTGCTGGAGGGCGGTACGGAAATAGAAAAGGGTACTTCGCTGTACGGAAAGCTTGAAAAATTTATGGCTATGTTTAACAAGCTAAGGTACTGCGCCGCTTCCCAGACCTTGGAAAGATTCATCAGGACTATATACGACAGCACGGATTTTCTGTCGGCTGTTCAGGTATACAAGGACGGCAGCCGAAAGCGGGCGAATCTACGGCTGCTTTTGGACGTTGCGGACAGCTACGAGAAAAATTCGGGAGGCGGTCTGTCCGGCTTCGTAAGATACCTGAACATGATAATCCGCCGCGGAGGAGACCTTAAACGCGCTTCGGCGGTATCGGCTGCGGAGGACGTTGTGTCCGTCAAGACAATACACAAATCAAAGGGACTGGAGTATCCGTTCGTGTTCCTGTGCGGTTCCTCGGGGCATTTCAACGAGGAGGACTTAAAGCGCAGGATACAGATAAACGCCGATTGCGGCATAGGCTTTAAGATTCAGGACAGGGAAAAGCTGAAGCTGTACGATTCATTTCCCCAGACGGTGCTCAGGGTTCTTGGGAGATCGGGACTTAAAAGCGAGGAACTGCGGCTTTTGTACGTTGCGCTGACGAGAGCGCGGGAACGGATTTTTATAACAGTTCCAGACACTAAAAGAGTACGGAGCGAGATAGCCTCCGTCCGTTCGGAGATAATAACCGAGGGCGGGGTAACTCCCGCGGTTTCGGCGGGGGCAAGGTCTATGCTGGACTGGATAGCAATGGCAATGCTCGTTCACCCCGACGGGGAATGGTTCAGGGACGGCGAGTTCGTTCCGATAAGGAAAACTGATGCGGCGGTAAGGGTCTGCAAGGCTGACAGTACCGAAGAAAACGCCGCAGTATCGGAAAAGGAGGAAACAGCTCTTCCCGATGAGGACAAGGTAAAGCGTTTGCTTGACTGCTTTGCTTTTAGCAGTGACAGCGGTCTTACGGACAAGTCTGCAAAAATAACGGTAACGGAGATAGCCAAAAGCGGTGACGCGGACAGGCTTTATCTGCGCCGTCCCGAATTTGCCGAGGCGGGGGGACTTACCGCTGCGGAAAAAGGTACTGCAATGCACACTTTTATGCAGTATGCGGATTTTTCGGCAGCGGAAGCCGATCCCGCTGCCGAAGCGGAAAGGCTTGCGGAGTACGGCTTGCTAAGTCCTGACGAGAGCAGGTCGCTGAACATTGAGCAGATAAGCGTTTTTTTTGCCTCGGAGCTGTACGCAAGAATAAAAAAATCCGACAGTATACGACGGGAACAGAAATTTTTGATCAAAAAATACGACGCCGCTCTTGACGATAACAGACTTATGGAGTATAATGATAATAGTATGCTGCAGGGTATTGCCGACTGTATGTTTGAGGAGGACGGAGAGATCGTCCTGATAGACTACAAGACTGACCGCGGTGCAGGGGAGAAAGTTCTTGCAGAAAGATATGATCTGCAAATAAAGCTGTATGCTGCGGCTTTGGGAAAAATATTCGGCAAACGGGTCAAAGAAGCTTATTTGTATTCCTTTGCTCTGGGACGGGCAATAAAGATTATATAAGACGTTAAGGAGGATTTCCTATGGCAAATCAATCGGCACAGCGCCCTGCGAAGAGATCGGGCGGAATCAATGCAACTTTTATAGGTCTGGTCTTTCTCGGGATATGTATGCTTATAGCGGGTTTCAATATAGGCGGAAACATCAAAAAGCTTGGCAAAACGATCGAGGAAAAGAGTTTTGCCGCCGCCAGCACATTTTCCGTTCCCGACAGTATGGGTATGACGCAGAAGAAATATCTTAACGAGACGGAAGCGGGAGCATATCTTAATATTTCCCCGGAAAAGGTTTTATCGCTGATAACCTCGGGGGACATAAAGGAATACATAAAGACCGACACGGGATATTCCGTATCCGTTGATGTGCTGGACGAATGGTTTGACAACGAGTCTTACCAGACAAAGCTGAAAAACAATTCCGTTCCCGGTGCAGACGAGCCTGAGAACACAGAAAATACCGAAGAATAACGGCTTTGGAAAAATTTTCTGAAAAATTTTAGAAAATGCTTGACAAAACGTTCCGAACGGGATATAATATTAAAGTCGGCGTTTTGTAAGCGCTGTACAGTAAAATAAAGCAGAACATTTTTTCCGTTCTCACCCTGCCGCAAAATTACAGAGCGGGCAGAGGTCAATATGCGAATTTTCGGCGGCGCGCTGTTTTAGCTGACGCGCGGTTTGATTATGATTTTTCGTATGAGCGGAACAGTTCTGTTTCCGCTCATTTTTATTATACGGGGAACGGAAGATGGATTCGGTGCGAATTTTTAATCTTCAGCCTCTAATTTCTAATCTCTAACAGGGGGTGCTTATCATAGGCAGCAACAGCAAAGATGTTCAGATCAACGAGGAAATCAGGGATAAGGAAGTCAGACTGATCGGCAGCGACGGTTCCCAGCTTGGAGTTATGTCCTCAAAGGACGCGCTCAGGCTTGCGGAGGAAAAGGAGCTCGATCTGGTAAAGATAGCTCCGCAGGCAACGCCTCCCGTATGTAAGATCATGGATTACGGGAAGTATGTTTTCGAGCAGAGCAAGCGCGAAAAGGAAGCGAGAAAGAATCAGAAGATAGTGGAGATCAAGGAGATCAGAATGTTTTCCACCATCGATACCAACGACTTCAATACTAAAGTCAATCAGGCGATAAAATTTCTGAAGGCAGGGGATAAGCTGAAGGTATCGGTGCGTTTCAAAAAGCGTGCTATAGCACACCCTCATCTCGGAGAGGAGCTTCTTGAAAAGTTCAAGGAGGCGTGCGCCGAGGCAGGTACAGTTGAAAAGCCGGGCAAAATGGAGGGACGCTCTCTTGTGATGTTCGTTTCCCCTAAGGCTTCAAAATAAATGTTTGGGACAGTTTTTCTGTCTAAATCAAAGGAGGATATATTATGCCAAAGCAGAAGACTCATTCGGGCGCTAAAAAGCGTTTTAAGCTCACCAAGAACGGTATGGTAAAGTACCAGAAGACCAACAGACGCCACAGGCTCACTCAGAAAGCCACAAAGCGCAAGAGGATCAACAGGGCGGCAGGCTACACAGGCTCTGCCAACACAGCGACCGTAAAGCAGCTTATTCCTTATAAATAAGGACTGACGGTGCAAACGGCACAGGCGGGACGCAGGGCACTCTTGCTTCTTGCTTCTTAAATTCTTAAAATTCTTATACGGAGGTAAAAGATTATGGCTCGTGTTAAGGGAGCAATGGCTACTCGCAAGAGAAGAAATAAAACGTTAAAGCTTGCTAAAGGTTACTGGGGCGCAAAGAGCAAGCATTTCAAGATGGCTAAGGAAGCCGTTATGAAATCCGGAAATTACGCTTACATCAGCAGACGTCTTAAGAAGCGTGATTTCAGAAAGCTCTGGATCACAAGAATTTCCGCTGCCTGCAAGATGAACGGCATGAACTATTCCACGTTCATGAACGGTCTTAAAAAGGCCGGCGTGACTCTCAACAGAAAAATGCTGTCCGAGATCGCTATCAACGACGCGGCAGGATTCACGGCTCTTACCGAAAAGGCAAAGGCTGCGCTTTAATTAAAAATTGCTTATACTAATCGCCAATTAAAAAGTGCATAAAAAATCAAGCAAAAATTTGCATATATGATTTTTACTCAGACTTTTTATTTCCACTTTTAATTGGTGATCAGGATCAAAGGTCAGAAGTGAATTTTTGCTTCTGACTTTTTGCGCTAATAGAAGCAGAAGGTTCAGAGACAAAAGTCAGGAAAGAGGTCGTTATGCGCAGTATCACATCGCCCGAAAACCCAAATATCAAACTCTATAAAAATCTCGCGGGCAGTAAAAAGCGCCGCAGAGAAAGCGGTATGTTCACCATTGAGGGGGTGCGTCTGGTTGCGGACGCGCTTGCGGAGAATGTAAAGCTTCACTCTGTTTTCGTTACCGAAAGCTGCATGGAAAAAATCTTGCGCGGCGAAACGGTCATTCAGCGCGAAGCTTTGGATTTTCCCGTCGGAAGGTCAGATACGGACGGGACGGAGGGCTTTCTTATTCCCGACAGTATCGGGAATAAAATGTCCTCAACCGATAATTCTCAGGGAATTTTTGCTGTTTGCTGCGGTCTTGACAAACTGCCGATTTCTGATACAATTAAAAATGGGGGCAAATATATCCTGCTCCACAGAATACAGGATCCGGGCAATCTGGGAACTATAGTACGTACTGCCGACGCTATGGGCGTGGACGCGGTTTTTCTTGCTGAATGCTGCGATCTTTATAACCCAAAGACCGTTCGGTCAACAATGGGAAGCTTGTTTCGTGTGAATATTTCCGAGACGGAGCTTGACGAAGTTTTTCCGATTTTTGAAAAGGCTTGTGTACCGACCTTTGCCGCTGTTGTGGACGGAAACGCGGAGTCCCTCACGGACTGTGATTTTTCCCGCGGAGGTGCAATCTTAATCGGCAACGAGGGAAACGGTCTGCCGAAAGAGGTATCGGATATGTGCGGCAAAAGGATAACAATAAAAATGAACGGAAATATAAACTCCCTAAATGCCGCAATGGCTTCGGGAATAATAATGTGGGAATTAGTGAAATAGAAGATAGAATTAAAAATCCTCTTTGAATTTTTTTGTTTTCATTTTCTGAAAAAGGAGTAACGGATGGACAGACAAAATGTTTTTGACTGGCTTTGGACAGTAAACAGTCTCGGCTGCGGCAATATCAGGATATGGGATATTATGGATAATTTCCGTTCGGCTGCTGCGGCGAGAGCGGCTTTGGAGGACAGAGGCAGACGCAGGGAGTTTCTTTCCGAAAGCGAAAGGAACTCCGCCGAAAGAACTTCAGCAGAGCAGATAAACCAGCTTATCGGTTACTGCGAAAGCCGCAATATTTACATACTGACCTTTGACGATGAGCTGTACCCCGAAAGGCTCAGGTCTATCTATAATCCCCCTGCGGTACTGTTCTGCCGCGGTGATATGAGCTGTCTTGAAAGCGATTTCAGCATTTCGGTAGTGGGTACGAGAAAACCCTCCGACTACAGCGTAAGGGTAACGTCCGCTCTGGTCAGGGAGCTTTGCAGTTTCGGTATAACCATTGTAAGCGGATTTGCGGTGGGTATAGACATTACCGCAAATCTGAGTGCGGCAAGGTGCGGAGGAAAAACTATAGCCGTTCTCGGCTGCGGTCTTGACAGGGATTACCCAAAAGAGAACGTTCAGTACCGAAGCGAGATCGAGAGAAACGGTCTGTTTATTTCGGAGTATTATCCGCTGGCGGGAGGAACGAGAGCTTCGTTTCCCGCAAGGAACAGGATACTTTCTGGACTTTCCCTCGGTACGGTCGTTTCGGAGGCGGCAGTCAAAAGCGGCGCGCTTATTACGGCAAATCTTGCGCTCAGTCAGGGTAAGGACATTTTTGCTCTTGCTCCTCACGACTTGTTTGACAAGCGGTACGGCGGAAACGTTGCTCTTATAAGGGACGGCGCGGTATGTCTCTGCGGAGTGAAGGATATCGTGTATGAATATTACGAAAATTACGGACATAAAATAGCAAATACGGGCGTAACAGGGGCTGCTATGCCTTCGGCTTTTCCGGACGGCAATGCTTCGGACGCCTATAAACAGGCTTCGCGTATAGATCCTCTGGCAGAAGATGAATCCAAAACTTCTGTTTCTTCGGAGCAGTCTCAGGTTCGTGAGAACGAGTACGATGCTTCCGCTCTCGAGGGAGACGAGGCAAAGATATACGGTCTGCTTAAAGAGGCGGGAAAGCCGCTTTTGGCGGACGAGCTTTCGGAAATGTGCGGAATGGATATTTCCGAAATGCTAATGCTGCTGACCGATCTTGAACTTAACGGAGCGGTAATTTCGGCTGCGGGACAAAGTTATACAGCCTGCTAAAGCGGCATTTACAGTTATGGAATAACTTTTTATACTGATCTTTAATTCTTTATCAGAAAGTGTACAAAAAATCAGGCAGAAACTTGCATATATTTTTATATGCGCTTTGATTAAAGATCATTATTATACAGATACAGCAGCTGCTAAAATTTGAAATTTTTGCGTTAGCTTTATATAGAAAGGATAGAATCAAATGTCAAAGCTTGTAATCGTTGAGTCGCCTGCAAAGGCGAAAACCATAAAAAAATATCTGGGAAACGGCTACGAGGTCGTGGCTTCTATGGGGCACGTCCGCGATCTGCCGAAATCCAAATTCGGCATTGATGTGGATAACGGCTTCGAGCCTGTCTATACCGAGATAAAGGGCAAGGAGGAGCTTATTGAAAGTCTCAAAAAGGAAGCGGAAAAATCCGATTTCGTTTACCTTGCTACCGACCCCGACCGGGAGGGAGAGGCTATTTCATGGCATCTGGCGCATATGCTGGATCTGCCCCTTGACGACGCAAACCGTGTAACATTTAATGAAATAACAAAAACAGGCGTAAAAAGCGGTATGGAGCACCCACGTTCCATTGATATAGACCTTGTTAACGCTCAGCAGGCAAGGCGCGTTCTGGACAGGATAGTTGGTTATAAGCTGTCTCCGTTTTTATGGAAAAAGGTTCGCAGAGGTCTTTCGGCGGGGCGTGTACAGTCTGTTGCGGTATCTCTTGTTGTAGACCGCGAAAAGCAGATAAACAGCTTTAAGCCGGAGGAGTACTGGTCTATCGACGCGAAAATGACTGCTCCGTCCTCAAAAAAGCAGTTTGACGCGGCATTTACAGGAGTCGACGGACAGAAAACCGAACTGCACTCTCAGGCTGAGACCGATAAAATTCTGAAACGTATCGAGGGAGCGGACTATAACGTTACCGAAGTGAAAAAATCAGTCCGCAGAAAGTCTCCCGCGCCTCCGTTTACCACATCCACAATGCAGCAGGAGGCTTCAAAAAAGCTGGGATTCGCGGCTGCCAAGACCATGAAAGCCGCTCAGACTCTTTACGAGGGCGTTGATATCGAGGGCATGGGAGCAGTCGGTCTTATCACCTACATGAGAACCGACTCTCTGCGTATTTCCGACGAAGCCCGTGCGGCGGCATATGAGTATATCGGCAAGGCTTACGGCAAGAATTATATCCCGAATACCCCTAAGGTATACAAGTCAAAGTCAAACGCTCAGGACGCTCACGAGGCTATACGTCCCTCAATGCCTGACCTTACTCCGGACAGGGTTAAGGACAGCCTTACACCGGAGCAGTATAAGCTCTATAAGCTGATATGGGAAAGATTTATCGCAAGCCAGATGGCAAACGCGGTTCTGGACACGGTTTCCGTTGATATAGACGCGAACGGCTGTAATTTCAGGGCGACCGGTTTTTCCGTCAAGTTTGACGGTTTTACCGTTCTGTATGAGGAATCCAAAAACGAGGAGGAGGGAAAAGTCCTCCCCAATATTGAGGCAGGAGACAAGCTGAAGCTTAAAGCTATCGAGGGTCACCAGCACTTCACACAGCCTCCCGCGCGGTACACAGAGGCCACCCTCATCAAGGCTCTGGAGGAGAACGGAATCGGACGTCCGTCAACATATGCGCCTACTATTTCGACGATAGTAAACCGTTTTTACGTTGAGCGGGACGGAAAGCAGCTTCGTCCTACAGGACTGGGAGAAGTTACCACCGAGCTTATGAAGCAGCATTTCAAAAATATTGTAGACTCGAAATTCACCGCTACAATGGAAAGCGACCTTGATAAGATTGAGGTCGGCAAAATGAATTGGGTAGACTCGATAAGCGAATTTTACGATGATTTTGCGGATACTCTTTCCAAAGCGGAACAGGCTATGGACGGCAAACGGGTGCGCGTTCCCGACGAGGAGACAAGCGAGGTCTGCGAGGTCTGCGGCAAGCCTATGGTCATCAAGATTGGGCGGTTCGGCAAATTCCTTGCGTGCAGCGGCTTTCCAGATTGTACCAACACAAAGCGTATCGTCAAGGACACGGGGGGAGTTTGTCCCAAGTGCCACAAAAAGGTATTGCAGAAAAAGTCCAAAAAGGGCAAGAAATATTTCGGCTGCGAGGACAATCCGAACTGCGATTTTATGACATGGGATACTCCCGTTTCGGATAAATGTCCCAAGTGCGGCGACGGCACGACCCTGTTCAAAAAGGGCGGCAAGATGTTCTGTCTGAAAGAGGGCTGCGGGTATGAGGTGGCTATAAGAAAGGAAAAGTAAATTATCAGATAGAGTTGGAAGGGGTACAGAATGAAAACTGTTATTACTATACAGCATACTCAATCAGTACACCACACAAACGGTATGGTCGGTTCTTGGACGGATTGGGATTTGTCTGAATATGGGAAAAAACAAGCCGAAAATATCGGCAGAAAGCTTTCGGAGGAATTTAAAGACCGTAAGTTTGTAATGTATTCTTCCGATTTGAAAAGGGCGGCTCAAACAGCAGATACAGTAGGTAATTACATGGGCATAAAGCCTGTTTTGACAGATGCGTTGAGAGAACGCAACCTCGGAAAATGCTGCGGCAAATCGGTTCAATGGCTGAGAGAAAATATCGAATGTCAGGAAAAAACTATTGACAACAGAATGTTTTCCAACGCTGAAAGCCGCAGAGACGAATGGAACAGATTGTATCCGTTTTTTCGTGAAATAATTGAAAGTAAGGACAAAAATATAATTATCGTTTCTCACGGAGACCTTTTGAGCGTGTTTAATTCCATGTGGCTCGGCCTTGAAGTCGAATCTTTAAATAATGCGGAAATTTTCGGTTTTGCAGGCGGCGTAAGCTTTATGTTTGAAAATGATGACGGAAAGCGTATCATTAAGAAAATAAGCGATATGTCTTATATTACCGATTGATACATTAAGGGAGAAATAACAAAAATTGAACGATAAAAAAGTAATCGTAATCGGCGCGGGACTTGCGGGCTGCGAAGCGGCTTGGCAGCTTGCGAAAGCGGGTCTGAACACGGAATTGTGGGAAATGAAGCCGGAAAAATTCACTCCCGCGCATAAATACAAGGGCTTTGCGGAGCTTGTCTGCTCCAATTCCCTGAAAGCTTTGAGACTGAACTCCGCGGCAGGACTTCTCAAGGAGGAAATGCGGCGGCTGGGTTCTCTCACCGTCCCATGCGCCGAGGAAACAGCCGTCCCGGCGGGAGGTGCGCTTGCCGTTGACAGGGAGAAATTTTCCGACCTTGTTACCGCGAAAATTGTCTCAAATCCGCACATCACCGTCAAGTGCGGGGAGATTTCAGAAATTCCCGACGGAAACGTGATAATCGCCACGGGTCCCCTGACAAGCGGCGCACTTGCGGAAAATATCGAAAAGCTCTGCGGCGGCTATCTCAGCTTTCACGACGCGGCGGCTCCCATTGTTACCTACGAGTCCCTTGACAAGGAGAAAATTTTCTTTGCGGCTCGGTACGGCAGGGGGGACGACGACTATATAAACTGTCCCTTTACGAAAGAGGAGTACACCGCCTTTTGGCAGGAGCTGAAAAACGCCGAGTCCGCGCCGCTGCATGATTTTGACGTACCAAAGGGCAGGGACGGCTTCACCGTCTACGAGGGCTGTATGCCTATAGAAGTCCTTGCGAAGCGGGGCGAGGAAACAATGCGCTACGGGGCAATGAAGCCTGTGGGGCTGTCCGATCCCGTAACGGGGAAACGTCCATATGCCGTGGTGCAGCTGCGCAAGGAGAATAGTTTTGGTACTCTCTACAATATTGTGGGATTCCAGACAAATCTGAAATTCGGCGAGCAGAAACGGGTATTTTCCATGATACCGGGACTTGAAAATGCCGAGTTTGTGCGGTACGGAGTTATGCACCGCAACTCGTTCATAAATTCTCCGAAAGTCCTTAACGGAGATTTCTCTATGAGGACGCGTCCGAACCTGTTCTTTGCGGGACAGATAACAGGTGTAGAGGGCTACATGGAGTCCGCCGCAAGCGGTATAATGGCGGGTCTGAATATGGCGAGACGGCTTTCCGGCAGGGACACGCTCGTCCTGCCGGGGGAAACAATGACAGGCGCGCTTGCAAGGTATATTTCCGACGAAAGCGTGGAGAATTTCCAGCCGATGGGGGCGAATATGGGGATACTCCCCGACCTTGACGTTCGCATAAAGGACAAGCAGGAACGGTATCAAGTCATTGCAGACAGGGCAGTTGACAGTTTACAGTTGATAGTTTACAGTTTGAAATAAGTCACGATAACTCGGAAGTTGATGGAGAAAAAATGAAAATTATTTTGTTTGAAAACAGATATAGAGATGATTTGATATTTATGATTCTTGAAGCGAAAAACGCACTCGGCAGAGTACCAAGACTTAACGAGGACTTACTTGATATTCAAAAAAACTATATTGATAAAGGCGGCAAATTTTGGATAGCAATTGATGATGATAGAGTTATAGGAAGCGTAGGAGTAAAACCAATTGAAAATTCTAATGAATGCTATATACATAGACTTTTCGTAAAATGCAATATCAAGCATAGAGGTATCGGAACAAAACTGTTAAATACAGCTGAAGAGTATGCAAAAAATCACGGTAAAACTGCAATTGTTGTTCATTTGGGTATGCCCAAAGAACAGTGGTTTGAATCTTGGCAATTTTATCCTAAAAATGGATATGTGGAAAATGAGAACAGCATAATGAAAAAGGTTCTATAAATTTCAGCTTGTCAAGTTGAATAAATTCCGGTTTGTAGAGTAGATAAATTCTGATTTACATGATAAACCAAAAGAAAGGAAGATAAACCCATGAAAATAATAGTTGACGCATTCGGCGGGGACAACGCCCCGCTGGAAGTCCTGAAAGGCGCGGCGGAGGCTGTGCAGAAGCTGGACGTTGAGGTCGTTCTCACGGGAAATGAAAAAATTATCAGGGAAACCGCAGAGAAAAACGGAATATCTCTCGATAAAATATCAATAATACATACCGAATCGGTTATTGACATTCACGAGGAGCCTACCGCTGTCATCAAGGAAAAAGACGACTGTTCCATGGCGGTGGGACTTAAAGCTCTTGCCGAGGGCAAGGGAGACGCTTTTGTTTCCGCGGGCAGCACGGGCGCTCTCGTGGTGGGCGCTACATTTATTGCAAAGCGCATCAAGGGCGTAAAGCGCGCGGCTCTCGCTCCTATCATGCCAACGGCAAAGGGTCATATGATACTGGTGGACGGCGGCGCAAATGTGGATTGCCGTCCCGAAATGCTTGTCCAGTTCGGTATTATGGGAAGCTGCTACATGAACAAGGTCATGGGCGTGAAGTCTCCCAAGGTGGGACTTGTCAACGTTGGCTCTGAGGATACAAAAGGCAGGGAACTGGAGCTTGAAGCCTACAAGCAGTTCAAAAACGCTCCGGTAAGCTTTTACGGCAACCTTGAAGCGCGGGAGATACCTTTCGGTGCGTGCGAGGTGGTAGTTTCCGACGGTTTTACGGGAAATGTTCTGCTGAAGCTTTACGAGGGCATGGGCTCGTTTTTCAGCCATACTCTTAAAGATATGCTTATGACAAGCTTCGGAGGAAAGCTTGCCGCCCTTATGATAATGAAAAAAATCAAGGCTTTCAAAAAGAAAATGGACTATACCGAGGTAGGCGGCGCGGTTCTGCTGGGTATCTCAAAGCCTGTTATCAAGGCGCACGGCTCGTCTAACGGAAGGGCTTTCTATAATGCTGTAAGGCAGGCGAAGAACTGCGTTGAGGGCAAGGTCGTAGAGGAGATAACCACGTCTCTTGCGGCTCTCGGAGGCGATAAGAAAAGCACTGCAAATACAAATACAAAAGCATAAAATTTTTCGGGAGTATAAAAAATGGATTTCACGGAATTTGAAAATAAAATCGGCTATACCTTTAAAAACAAGGAATTGCTGCACGAGGCTTTGTCCCATTCTTCCTATGCGAACGAAGTAAAGCGGGGCAGACATTCCAATGAGCGGCTTGAATTTTTGGGAGACAGCGTACTTTCCATTGTCGTGTCAAAGCACCTTTTTACCCATTTCAAGCACCTGCCCGAGGGGGAACTGACCAAAATAAGAGCCTCCTTGGTGTGCGAAAAGGCGCTGTTCGAGTTCTCAAAAAAAATTGACTTGGGAAAGCATATTCTGTTGGGCAAGGGCGAGGAAAACAGCGGCGGCAGGGAACGGCCCTCTATAGTTTCGGATGCTTTTGAAGCTGTTATCGCCGCCGTTTTTCTTGACGGCGGAATGGAGGCCGCGGAAAAATACGTGTTGTCCTTTATACCTAAAAATATTGAAGCAACGGGTTCAAAGTCCCTACACGACTACAAGACTATGCTTCAGGAGATAATACAGAAAAATCCCGAGGAGCGGGTGGAGTATGTTCTTGCAGACCAGACAGGTCCCGACCATGACCGAAAGTTTGTGGTACAGGTACGGCTGAACAGCAATGTGATAGGCACAGGCGAGGGTCACAGCAAGAAGCAGGCGGAGCAAGCCGCCGCTTGTGAAGCTCTTCGCCTAATGGGCTACAAGGAATAATGGGTACGCAAAAAATGCAGGGCAAACGGCACAGCAATATAGCGATTTTCATACCCCATATGGGGTGCCCCAACGCCTGTTCGTTCTGCAATCAGCGGGTCATAAGCAGTACCGTTTCTGCGCCTTCCGCAGAAGAGGTTGGGCGTACCCTTGAAGCCGCCTGTGAAGTACTTCCGGACGGTGATTCGGAAATAGCCTTCTTCGGAGGCAGCTTTACTGCGGTAGACAGAAACTATATGGTCTCGCTTCTTGAAGCGGCGCAGCCGTTTCTAAAAAGCGGCAAGGTGCGAGGCATACGCTGTTCCACCCGACCTGACTGCATAGACGGAGAAGTCCTCGAAATACTGAAAAGCTATGGGACGTCCGCGGTCGAACTTGGAGCGCAGTCTATGGACGACGGCGTTCTTGCGGCGAATAACAGGGGACACACAGCCGCGCAGGTGGCTGAAGCTTCAGCAATGATAAAGGAGTACGGTTTCGAGCTGGGATTGCAGATGATGATAGGTCTGTACCGCTCTACGTCTGAAAAGGATATGGAAACTGCGAAAAGGCTTATTGCCCTTGCTCCTGATACCGCAAGGCTGTACCCTGCTGTGATACTTAAAAATACCCGCTTGGGAGAGCTTTTTCAAAGCGGGGAGTACGTTCCTTACAGGTTCGATACAGCGGCAGAGCTTTGTGCGGATATGCTGGAAATGTTTGAGGCGGCGGGTATACGGGTTATAAAGCTGGGTCTGCACGCGTCCGAGACAACTGAGACGGATATGCTGGGAGGGCTTTATCACCCTGCTTTCCGTGAGATCGTTGAGGGGATACTGTTCCGCAGGGAAATGGAAAAGCGCATAAAAGAAAAAGGGAGCTACAGAGTTTACGCCGCGCCGAACGCCGTAAGCAAGGCTGCGGGACAGCGGAAATGCAACATACTGTACTTTGCGGAAATGGGTGCGGGAATTAAGATTTGTCCCGATGAAAGCCTGCAAAACCGTGAGATAATTGTAAAAAAGGAATAAAAATATGTATCTGGAATCACTTGAAATGCAGGGGTTCAAATCGTTCCCCGATAAGATAAAGCTGGACTTTCACAAGGGTCTCACCGCTGTTGTGGGTCCAAACGGAAGCGGTAAGTCCAACATAGGCGACGCCGTTCGCTGGGTGCTTGGGGAGCAGTCCTCCAAAACTCTGCGAGGCGGAAAAATGGAGGACGTTATTTTTGCAGGCACTACTCAGCGCAAGCCTATGGGATTTGCGCAGGTCACCCTTAACATAGTCAACAACCGAGGTCTGCTGCAAGTCTCTGCGGACAGGGTGTCGGTAACGAGAAAGCTTTACCGCAGCGGCGAAAGCGAGTACATGATAAACGGTTCGCAGGTGCGCCTGAAAGATATATATGAGCTTTTTATGGATACTGGTCTGGGCCGCGACGGCTACTCTATTATCGGACAGGGCAGGGTCGCGGAGATAGTGTCCGCAAAATCGGGCGAGCGCAGGGAAATTTTCGAGGAGGCGGCTGGAATCTCCAAGTTCCGTTATAAGAAAGCGGAGGCGGAAAGACGGCTTGCGGCGGCTCAGGAAAACATTCTCCGTCTCAACGACATTATGGGAGAGCTTGAAAGCCGTGTTGAACCCCTGCGTATTCAATCTGAAAAGGCGGCGAAGTTCCTTGAACTGTCGGACAGGAAAAAGTCCTTGGAAATTGCGGCTTGGGTCAAGCAGCTTGACGATCTGAAAGCCCGCCTGGAGGAAATTTCCGACAAGATACTTATAAATAAAGGCGAATACGACGCGGTGGAGGCAGATATTTCCCGTCTTGAAGCGGAGGCGGAGGATTTGCAGACGAAAATGGAGTCCTCGTCGCTGAAAATTGAGGAAATGCGTGCGAAAATTCTTGAGGCGGAAAAGTCCAACACACAGCTCCACTCGGATATCGCCGTTTTTGAAAACGACATTTCACACTGTCTGGAGACCATTTCCGACATTGAAAAACAGCAGAAAAGCGCGGAAAATTCCGGCGAGGAAAACCGCCGTATCATCGAGGAAAAGCTTGCTTTGGTGAAGAAAGCGGAGGAGGATATTTCCGACACCGAAGAGAAGCACAAGACTGCAAGCGAAGAGCTGAACAGGCTTTCCGGCGAGCAGGACAGCTTTGACAGCAAGTTTTCAGACGTTAACGGCGCATTGGGAAAGCTCTATATCAGGCAATCGGAGCTGAAAATTGCGGTCACGTCCGGAGATTCGGGAAAAATAGAGCTTACAGAACAGTTAAAGAAGTGCCGCGAACAGGAGGAGCAGTTACGCGAAAACGGCGAGCAGCTTTCAGCGGAAAAGCGTGAGACTGAGGACGGCGTTCGTATGCTGGAGGAAAAGTCAGGTGAATTTAGCAACCGCGTCAACGGTCTGACAAAGCTCTGGCAGGGGCGGTCGGAAAAGCTTTCCCTGACGAAAAAGGAGTTTGAGGACATCAGCTTTTCCATACGCGACAAGGAGCAGAGGATAAAAATGCTGACAGATCTTGAAAACAGCATGGAGGGCTTTGCTCACTCGGTAAAGCAGGTGCTGAAAGCCTCCAGAACGGGTCAGCTTCGCGGCGTGTACGGCTCTGTGGCGCAGCTCATCAGGGTCGAAGGGAAATACAGTCTTGCCATTGAGACAGCTTTGGGCGGCGCGCTTCAGAATATTGTTGTGGACAACGAGGAAACCGCCAAGCGGGGCATACGTCTTTTGCAGGAGTCAAAGGCAGGTCGTGCTACGTTTCTGCCGGTCACATCGGTAAAGGGTAACCGTTTGGCAGAGCGCGGTTTGGAGGAATGCGCGGGTTTTGTTTCCCTTGCAGTCGATATAGTCGGTTTTGACGAAAATCTCACGGGAGTGTTCAATTCCCTTTTGGGGCGTATTGCCGTTGCGGAGGACATTGACGACGCTACGTTAATTGCGAAAAAGTACGGCTACAAATTTAAAATAGTAACTCTTGACGGTCAGGTCATCAATGCGGGAGGTTCATTTACTGGAGGCTCGGCAGCTAAGTCCAGCGGAGTGCTTACCAGAAAGAACGACATAGAAAAGCTTGAAAACGAAAGGAACAAGCTTTCCGCAAGAGTCGGGGAAGTCAAGCAGAATATGGAAAAGCTTCAGGCGGAGACCGACAAGCTGGGCTTTGATATCGAGGGGGCTAAGGACGAGCTTAGGGTTATCGGCGAGGATAAGATACGCTTTGAGTCGGAGATAAAGCGTATCGTATCGCTTCTGGAACAGAACGAGTCGCAGATAAAGGCGGCGGTGGAAAACGCAAAGCGCTACGCGGAAAAAATAAAGGAAAATGACAGAAATACTTCGGAAGCGGAGGAAAATCTGCGGAAATGCGAAGAAGAGATAGCAGAGCTGGAAAAGCAGGCGGCGGACAGCGAGGAAATGCGCCTGGAAATAAAGAAAAAAATGGAAAAGCTTTCGGAAAAGCTTTCGGAAATGAAGCTGTACCAGCTTGAACGAAGCAAGGACAAGGACGCGTTAGAGGCGGAAATAAAGCAGCTTGAGGAGCAGTTTTCCGCGTTGGGAGACAATTCCGCACGGCTTGCAGTGGCTCTGGAGGAACAGAAAAAAATCATTTCCGAAAAGGAAAAGCTTATAGAAGAACGTAGATCCTCACTGGAAAATGCGGCGGACGCAGTATCGGAAATAAACGCAAAAATTCTGGAGGAACAGTCCGCAAAAAGGGAAATGGAGCAAAAATCCAATGAGGGGCGTGTAAAAATACGCAGTCTGACAGACGACAGAGAAAAGTTTTCGCGGGAAATGACAAGGCTGGAAGAGCGCCAAGGCTCTGTACAAAACAACTACGACGGAATTATTTCCGATATGCAGGAGCAGTACGGACTATATCTTTCCGAGGCGCGGGAAACGGCGGCTCCGGTGGAGGATCTGCTGACGGTGCAGCGCGAACTGAACGAGATCAAGCAGAAGATACGAGGTTTGGGAAATGTTAACGTTGCAGCGATAGAGGAGTACAAGGAAGTTTCAGAGAGATACAGCTTCATGCGAGGTCAGCTTGATGACGTGGAGACCTCGAAGCGGGAGCTTGAACAGCTTATCGAGGAGCTTACCGATAACATGAGGAGGCAGTTCAGCGAAAGCTTCAATCAGATCAATGAGAACTTCAAGGAAATTTTCGTGGAGCTTTTCGGCGGCGGACGGGCTGAACTTACCCTCACCGATCCCGAGGACGTGCTTGAATCTGGTATTGAGATAAACGTTGCGCCTCCGGGCAAGGTGATCAAGAGTTTGTCGCTGCTGTCCGGCGGCGAGCAGGCATTTGTGGCAATAGCGATCTATTTCGCGATACTTAAAATAAAGCCCGCTCCGTTCTGTATACTGGACGAGATCGAGGCTGCTCTGGACGACATAAACGTTGTTAAGTACGCTCAGTACCTGCGGAATTTTACCGATACAACACAGTTTATTCTGGTTACACACAGGCGCGGAAGTATGGACGAGGCAGACGTTATGTACGGCGTTACTATGCAGGAAAAGGGAATTTCCCGCGTTCTGAAGCTTGACCAGACTTCGGTGGGAATCGAAGCAAATTGACGGTTTGTTTGACCGGATAAAATAAGGAGAATTTATGGATATTTTAGACGTTATAAAAAACAGAACAAGCTATCGGGGCAAATATAAAAGCACACCGGTTCCCAAAGACGACCTGATAAAAATTCTCGAAGCAGGGGCGGCTGCTCCATCGGGGTGCAATAAGCAGACAACCTCGTTTATTGCAGTAGACGATGAAAAGCTTCTCGGCGAATTGAAGTCCCTTATAGTACCGCCCATAGCGGAAACTGCGCCTTGCTTTATCTTGGTTCTTACGCAAAAGATTTATGCATACAGAGACAAATGCTTCAATGTGCAGGACTACAGTGCGGCTATCGAAAATATGCTGCTGGCGGTCAAGGCTCTTGGGTATGAAAGCTGCTGGTACGAGGGGCACATCACCGACGACGATGATATAGCGGGAAAGCTTGCCGAGCATATGGGCATACCCGACGAATACAAAATAGTCTGCATACTGCCTGTGGGAAAGGCTGACGAAGAAATAACTCTGATATCTAAAAAGCAGCTTGAAGGCAGGGTATGGTTTAACAGTTTCGGTGCGGATAAAAAGTAAAGCTTACAATGCACAAAATATTCAAGGAGGTACGGCAATGAATATTTTCAGTAAAATTGCGGCAGGATTAAAAAAGACAAAGGATTCCATGATGGGCAAGCTTGAAGCCCTGATAAATTCCTTTACGAAGATCGACGAGGACTTTTTTGAGGAGCTGGAGGAGCTTCTCATAACCTGCGATATCGGCGTTGAAACCTCCCTTGAAATATGCGGAGAGCTGCGGAAAAAGGTCAAGGAAAAGGGTCTGACCGAAACGGCGCAGCTTATGGACGAGCTGAAAGACATTATCACCGAAATGTTGGGTGAGGATAAGGGACTGGACATTTCCTCAAAGCCTGCGGTGATACTTGTTATCGGGGTAAACGGCGCTGGCAAGACCACTACTATCGGCAAACTTGCGGCGCGGTACAAAAACGAGGATAAAAACGTTCTTGTGGCGGCGGCGGACACTTTCCGGGCGGCGGCTATAGACCAGCTTGAAGTTTGGACTGAGCGTGCGGGCGTCGATATCGTCAAGCACGCGGAGGGTTCAGACCCTGCCGCTGTGGTTTTTGACGCGGTTACGGCTGCAAAGGCACGGGATGTTGACGTGCTTATCTGCGATACAGCCGGGCGTCTCCACAACAAGAAAAATCTTATGGACGAACTGAAAAAAATCAGCAGAATAGTACATCAGCAAGCCGAGGGCTGTTCCCTTGAAACACTGCTTGTTCTTGACGCAACCACGGGTCAGAACGCTGTAAATCAGGCGAAGCTTTTCAGCGAAACCGCCGACATTACGGGAATCGTCCTTACGAAGCTTGACGGTACAGCAAAGGGCGGCATAATCATTTCCATTCATCGGGAGCTGGGAATACCGGTTAAGCTTGTTGGCGTTGGCGAGAAGCTTGACGATCTTCAGGACTTCCATGCCCGCGATTTTGTGGAAGCTTTGTTTGAGACCGATACTGATTTCGACTATAACTACGAGCGTTTGAGCGATGGGGAAAATGGACTTGACGAGTACGGACAGAAAGTAATTTCAGAGGAAGCGCTTCCTGAAACGATTGAAGAAGAATTGGAAACGGAAGAAATTTTCGATGCCGATGAGACTCCGGAGGAAGCTTTTGAAGAGACTCAAAATATAATTGAGGAAAACTCAGATGAAATTGCAGGATCCGAGGCGGAACCGGAGCAAAGCGCAGAGTCCGGAAAAAAGAATCTTAAAGACGGCAAATTTGGATTTCTGTTTAAGGAAATTACTTTCGGTAAGAAAAACAAAGAAACCGAAGCCGATGATGAATAGGAGGATTTCATATGAAAATAATCCTTGCTACAAACAATAAGAACAAGCTCTGCGAAGTAAGGGAAATACTGTCTCCTGCAGGTATTGAGGTCATTACCCAGTCTGAGGCCGGAGCGGATATCGAGGTTGAGGAAAACGGCAAAACTTTTGCGGAAAATGCGTACTTAAAATCAAAAGCGGTTTTCGACCTGACTGGACTTCCCGTTATTGCCGATGACAGCGGTCTGGAGGTGGATGCTTTGGATGGTGCGCCAGGAATTTTTTCTGCGCGGTATGCTCCCGAGGGACAGCGGAAAAAGCGTCTTTTGGAGGAATTAAAGGACGTACCAGACGAAAAGCGCGGTGCGAATTTTACCTGCTGTATTTGCTATATCGACAGCTTCGGAAAAGGCCATTATTTCACGGGGAAAGTCTTTGGAAAGATAGGATACGAGAACCGCGGTACAAACGGCTTTGGGTACGATCCAATTTTTATGTACGGTGAGAAATCCTTTGCAGAGCTTTCCGCTGATGAGAAAAATGCTGTTAGTCACCGTGCGGAAGCTCTTAGGCAACTAAAGGCTTTTTTCAAAAACTAAAAAATGCATTTATGCAAATATGTATTATTTGCATACTATTTGCAGATTATTTATTGTATTTGCGAATTGTTTCTATACTTTTTATTACCTAATTATTACAGGAGGACCGCTATGAAGCTGCTTGCGATTGACGGAAACAGCATTATGAACCGTGCGTTTTACGGTATCAAAATGCTGTCCAATAAAAACGGAACCTACACCAATGCAATAACGGGATTTATGAATATCTATCTTTCTGTGATGAATGATATTTCTCCCGATTGTGTGGCTGTGGCGTTCGACTTGCGTGCGCCTACATTCCGCCACAGGGCTGTGGAAAGCTATAAAGCCAACCGCCATGGTATGCCTGACGAGCTTGCTCAGCAAATGCCTGTGATAAAAGAGCTTCTTACGGCTCTTGGAATTAAAATAGTGGAGCGCGAGGGTTTCGAGGCGGACGATATTTTGGGTACTCTTTCAAAGCTTTGTACTGACTGCGGTGAATGCGGTGGACAAAAAGGGGAGTGCTATGTCCTGACGGGGGACAGGGACTCCCTCCAGCTTATTAGCGACAATGTTGCTGTGCTGCTGCACACCACAAAAGGTACTGTGAAGTACACCGAGGAAAAATTTACCGAGGATTACGGCATTGCGCCTATTGAGCTTATCGACCTGAAAGCTCTTATGGGAGACAGCTCCGACAACATCAGCGGCGTTAAGGGTATCGGCGAAAAGACCGCTTCGCAGCTTATCAAGGATCACCATACCGTTGAGCAGCTTTATGCGGCGCTTGAAAACGGTACTTTGGCTGCCACAAAGTCGGTTCTTGCAAAGCTCGAGGCTGGAAAAGCCGATGCGGAGCAGAGCAAATGGCTTGCAACTATCGTGAAAAACGCGCCGATCGAAATGGATATAAATGCCTATAAGATTGGTGAAAGAGACGAGGAAAAGATATCGGGTCTGCTGACGGAACTGGAAATGTTCAAGCTTCTGGAACGGCTTAAAGTCAAGCCTTCGGCTGCTTCAAACGCTCCGAAAGCTGCCGCTTCGGAAAAACGGAAATATACGGATGCAGGGGAATTTTCGGGAAATATTTCCGAAATAAACGAAGCTGTTTTCCTTTTCAAAGACGGAGTAATGCAGCTTCTTCCCACAGACGGAGAAAAGCTTTACACTGTTTCCGACAGGGACGTGCAGCTTGATTTTCTTTCTTCGGAATGCAAAAAAATCACGGCGGCGGCAAAGCCTGTGTACCGTTTTTGCATTGAAAACGGCAGAGCGCTGAAAAACGTTATTGCAGACGCGGATATTTTGGGGTACGTTCTTAACACAAATTCTACAGAATATTCGGTTGAGAGAATGTGCGCGGAGTACGGCGTTACGTCCTATGAGGAACTGGGGGAATTTGCCGAGATCGCCGCGTTGGCAAGCCTTGCGGCTGTAATGCTTGCGGAGATTGAAAAGCAGGGAATGACATGGCTTTTGAACGAGATAGAGCTGCCGCTTACCGAAGTTTTGGCAAGTATGGAGCATTACGGAGTAAAAATTGACTCCGATGGCATAAAGCGTTTCGGCGAGAGCCTTACGGAGGAAATGTCCGGCATTGAGCAGCAGATATACTTCATGGCGGGACACGAGTTCAATATTGGTTCGCCGAAGCAGCTGGGCGTTGTTTTGTTTGAGGAAATGGGACTTCCCGCAGGCAAGAAAACTAAAACAGGCTATTCAACCAATGCCGACGTGCTGGAAAATCTTAGGGACAAACATGAGATCGTAGACCTTATTTTGCAGTACCGCCAGCTTTCAAAGCTTAATTCCACATATGTTGAGGGACTTTTAAAGGTAGTCGCGGAGGACGGCAGGGTACACAGCTTTTTTAAACAGACTGAGACCCGCACGGGACGTATTTCCTCCGCGGAACCTAATGTCCAGAATATTCCCGTCCGCACGGAGTTGGGGCGGAATATGCGGAAATTTTTTGTTGCCGAAGAGGGAAAAGTGCTTCTCGACGCGGATTACAGCCAAATCGAGCTGCGCATACTCGCCCACATGAGCGGCGACAAAAATATGCAGGAGGGCTTTGCAAACGGTATGGACATTCATACTTCCACCGCGGCGCAGGTGTTCGATATGCCGGCTGACATGATAACCTCCGAAATGCGGCGCGCGGCAAAGGCTGTAAACTTCGGCATTGTGTATGGCATCGGCGCTTTTTCCCTTTCCAAGGATATAGGTGTAACTGTCTCCGAGGCGGACAGATACATCAGAAATTATCTTGCCAAGTACCCGAATATTTCCCGTTTTATGGAAAAAACTGTGGAGGACGCTAAAGCAAAGGGATATGCCGAAACGATGTATCACAGACGCAGACCTATCCCCGAACTGAAAAATTCCAACAAGAATATTCAGGCGTTCGGCAAGCGTGCCGCAATGAATGCTCCAATACAGGGTACTGCGGCGGACATAATTAAGATAGCCATGATAAAGGTCTATCGGCGTCTTGCGGCGGAAAATCTTGAAGCGCGGCTGATATTGCAGGTACACGACGAACTTATCATCGAGGTAAGCGAAAAAGATGCGGAGCGCGCCGCCGCCGTTCTCGGTGAGGAAATGCGTAACGCGGCGGTACTTGATGTTCCCCTCACTGCGGACGTTTCACAGGGTAAGACATGGTATGACGCGAAAGGTTAATATTGAAAAATTGTCCGTGTGGGTGCTGGAATTTACGGCGTACAGCTTTATCGGCTGACTTTACGAAACTATCCTCACATCGGCGGTGCGGGGACATTTCGCCGACACGGCTGTCCCATATACGGCTTCTGCACAATGGCATTGGTGCTGATTTTGGGTAAGCTAAATAGCGTTCCTTTGACTTTTGTTTTGGGTATGTTCATTACCACCGCCGCCGAACTTGCCGCTTCCTATATGCTGGACTTGTTTATCGACGGTCCGCTTTGGGATTACGACATCCGGGCGTTTAGTTTTCAGGGGCGTATCGCTTTGGGCAGCAGCCTTATTTTCGGAGCATTATGCGTACTGCTGATAAAGTCCTGCACCCCTCTGCGGAATATCTTGCGGGCAAGCTTGGCGGCAGGGTACTGAAAATTACGGTAGCGGTAACCATTTTGGAAATTCTTGTGGACACGGCGTATATTTTTATAAAAGCATAGGTGATGAAAATATGAACGGCTATAGAATGAATAAGGCACGGCTTTTGCGGGGTACTGTAATGCTGATATTGGCGGCGGCGGTCGCGGTCTTTACCTTTGAAGTCTTCAAGGGGTACACACCTTTCGGACATAAAGGAGATTACATAGAAGGCCGTGTGGAGCGGGTTTTGAAGTTTTACGACTCAGAGGAGATACAGTGTATTGACGTGGTTTACAATGTTGGTCTGACACGGTTTGACACAAGGCTGCCGTCTGCGGTATGGTATCTGGAGGGAACCGAAGTAGGCGACACGTTTACGGTGCCGTATCATCGGCATTATTTTGAAGATATGAACCGGGACGAACGCACTGCTCTTGCTGTTCTTACCGCTGTTTTTTGTATTCTTTTGCTGTCGGCAATTTTTCCCATAGCAGGCGAATTTTATACACGCGCATATTTTTCACGGCTTATCAGGCAGGACAAGTGCGTTTACGCCGACTATGCGGGAGAACGGGAACGGGGCGGAAAAGTCCGTGCGGTGTGCAGCTTTGGAAAGTATGAATTTTTAAGCAGGTACTATCCTAAACGGGATTATCCGTTCACGCACGGAGGAAAAGTTCGTGTTTATGTGGATATTGAAAAAGATCCCGAAAAATATCTTGTTTCGGAGTATTGACCATACTTATTAAGTTTAAGAGGAGGCTATTAAAATGAATGAAATAGTAAAAGTGCTGAAAGTACAGTACGACGACAGCTATAAAATGCTGAAAAGCGTGGTTGAAATTTGTCCAGATGAGCTTTGGAAAGCCCAAAACAACGGTTTGCCTGTGTGGAACAATATTGTTCATGCTCTTGTCGGAAGCGATTTCTGGCTCAGACTTGACTATAAGGCTGATTTTAAATCAAGCTTTGATTTCCCCGAAAACATAGGCGAGAAGCTTTACCGTGACGAGTGGTGCGGCGAAAGCGACGGATTTATGACAAAGGAACAAGTCATGGAATGTTTTAAAAAATTTGATGTGAAAAAGGATAAATTTTTTAGTTCTCTGGACGATGAAACGCTTTGCCGCAAAATTCTGGACGACATGGATTTTACTTATCTAAGCGTAATATGCGCCCAAATACGGCATATCATGTGCCATATCGGGATTTGTCAGGACGCTATTACCGCATTTGGCGGAGAAGATATTCCTTGGGTAGCGTTTGGGGAAAACTAATAAATCTACAGCTTTATTCGGAAACGGAAGGTAACTATGGATTACATTTCAATAGGCGGAGTAAAAATAGAAAAAACTGCCGCCCTTGCGCCTATGGCGTCAGTGTCGGACAGAGCCTACCGCGCGCTGTGCAAGGAAAACGGCGCGTCCTATATGGTGTCGGAAATGATTTCCGCAAAGGGTCTTTGCTATTCCGACCGCAGGACAGAGGAGCTTTGTACTGTACTTGACAGCGAGCGGCCCTATGCGCTTCAGCTTTTCGGGGACGATCCGCATTTTATTGCCGAGGCGGCAAAGCGTCTTATGGAGTATCGTCCCGATATTATCGACATAAATATGGGCTGCCCCGTTCCCAAGGTCGCGGGAAACGGGGCAGGTTCCGCTTTGATGAAGAATACCAAGCTTGCGGCGGAGATAGTCAAGGCGGCTGTGAATGCCGTTCCTGTCCCAATCACAGCCAAAATCCGTAAGGGCTGGGACGAGGAGCACGTCAACGCTGTGGAGCTTTCCAAGGTTTTGGAGCAGGCGGGAGCGGCGGCGATAACCGTTCATGGGCGTACAAAAAATCAGATGTACCACGGCAAAGCCGATTGGGATATTATCCGTCAGGTCAAGGAGGCGGTAAAAATTCCCGTCATAGGCAACGGTGACGTGACAAGTCCGGTCACTGCGGCGGCTCTGTACCGAGAAACAGGCTGCGACCTTGTTATGATAGGCAGGGGCAGCTACGGCAGGCCGTGGCTGTTCGCACAAGTCAAACACTATCTCGAAACAGGGAAAATACTGCCTGAGCCGTCACTTGAAGAGCGTCTGGAAATGATGTGCCGTCAGGTGGAACTTGCGGTTCGCTATAAGGGCGTGCGTATCGGCATAAGCGAGGCGAGGCGGCAATGCTCCTACTATTTAAAGGGTATGCCCAATGCGGCGGAGTATCGCAGACGGTGCGGAAATCTTTCTGCGCTTAGCGATGTTTTTGCCATTCGTGACGACATTCTGAAAGAGCGGATAATAATACGTACTGCAAACGAAAACGATTTAGAATACTTTGCGGAAATTTCACGGGAATGTTTTTCAGAGCCATGGAGTCTAAACTCATTTAAAAGCGCGTTGTCAAACGAGGATTCGGTACTGCTTGCGGCGGAAACGGCGGAGGGTACGGTCTGTGGATTTTTAACAGCTTCGGGTGTCCTTGACGAGGTAAATATAGAGGACGTTGCCGTTAGGGAACAGTATCGGCAGCGCGGCGCAGCAAAAGGGCTGCTGACCGAGCTTATACGCAGGACAGACAGTTTTGCTGAGAGGATAAATTTAGAAGTCAGGGAAAGCAATTTTCCCGCTATAAATCTGTACAAAAAATTTGGTTTTGAGCCTGTAGGAATGCGTAAGGATTTTTACCGTGATCCTCGGGAAAATGCCGTATTGATGACAAAAATTTTAAAGGACTGATACTATGGAAAAAATGAACGAATTTTTTACTGCCCGTGTTGACAGTTACGACGAGCATATGCTGAACGAGGTTGACGGCTGCCGCGAAGCCTATGGGGAAATGTCAAAGCTTGTCCCCGAAAATACGAAAAATCTTCTTGACTTAGGCTGCGGTACGGGTTTGGAGCTGGAGGCTATTTTCAAACGTTTTCCCGACATTTCCGTCACGGGCATAGACCTGACAAAGGCAATGCTGGACAAGCTTGAGGAGAAGTACCGCGGAAAAAATATTACTCTGATACAAGGCGATTATTTCCGTACCGATTTGGGACAGAACCGTTTTGATACCGCAATTTCCTTTCAGACCATGCACCATTTCAGTCACGAAATGAAAATTGGTCTGTATCGAAAAATTTGTGATTCTCTGAAAAGCGGAGGCGTATATATCGAGTGCGACTACATGGTGGAGACGCAGGCGGAGGAAGAGTATTGGTACGCCGAAAATGTCCGCATACGCAGAGAACAAAATATTCCCGAAAACGAGTTTTATCATTATGACACGCCATGTACCATTGAAAATCAGATAAAAATGTTTAAGGCGGCAGGGTTTTTAAATGCGGAAAAGGTGTACAGAATGGAAAATACTACGATAATTATTGCAAAAAAGGACTGATAATATGAAAATATTGGCAATAGAAAGCTCCTGCGACGAAACGGCGGCGGCTGTCGTTGAGGACGGTCTGACCGTTTGTTCCAATATAATTGCCTCCCAGATAGAGGAGCATAAAAAATTCGGGGGAGTTGTACCCGAGATCGCCTCAAGACGGCATTGCGAAAATATTTTGGATGTTACAAAGCGTTCTCTCGACGAAGCGGGCTGCACCATTGCGGATATTGACGCTTTTGCCGTGACCTATGCTCCCGGGCTTATAGGAGCTCTGCTTGTTGGCACGAATTTTGCAAAGGGTCTTGCTATGGCGACAGGCAAGCCGCTTATTCCGGTACACCATATCGCCGGGCATATTGCCGCGAATTACCTTACTGACAGCGCCTTGAAGCCGCCCTATCTTTGCCTTGTGGCAAGCGGGGGGCATTCCCACATTATCGAGGTACTGGACTACACCAAGTACCATGTTATCGGCAGGACTCGCGATGACGCGGCAGGAGAGGCTTTTGACAAAGCCGCCCGTGTGCTTGGATTTCCATACCCCGGAGGCGTTCATATCGACAAGGCGGCGCAGTCCGGCAGTTTCAAAACGTACCCATTGCCTCACCCGAAGGTGGCAGGGAACGAGTACGATTTTTCCTTTTCGGGATTGAAAACCGCGGTAATAAATATTGCTCACAATGCCGAGCAAAAGGGGGAGGCCATCAACAAAAACGATCTTGCCGCGTCCTTTCAGAAAACCGTTGCGGAAATTCTCACCCAAAAGACAATAGCTGCCGCAAAGGAGTACGGCTATAAGACCGTCGCGCTGGCAGGGGGAGTGTCCGCAAATTCAGCCGTTCGGGGAATGCTTAAAGCCGAGTGTGAAAAAAACGGTTTTAAGCTGTATATGCCGCGGCTGGACTTGTGCGGCGACAACGCGGCAATGATAGGCTGTCAGGCGTATTATGATTATTTGGCGGGCAGGCGTGCGGACGAAAGCCTTAACGCGGTGGCTACTCTTTCTTTGGACGAAATTTCCGTTTGAAAGTGGGAGAACTTTCATGAAAAAAGAAAACATTAAGTATTTGGGTATAGCGGCTTTTGTAATGTACTTAGCCCCAAGTCTGATAACGTTTGCAGTATGCATTATCAGTGTAGGAAATATGTCTTTTGCACATTTATTTATAATACCCGCGCTTATTTCCGCTTTTGCATTTATTTTCGGCAAACTTTTTCCGTCAAGCTATAATATTACCGAGCCGAAAAGCCGCGCAGTCCTGTATGCGCCCGCGTTTATGCCCGCTATATTGCTGCCTTTTGTCTGCATATTTTCCGAACTGCTTGAAGAGCCTGCTCGGTGGATAGTACTTTTGCCAAACATTTGGAGCTTGCTTGTTTTTATTTCAGGAGATGTTACGGAGAAAAATATAAATCTATACGTTATGTACCTGCCCTCGTTAGGGTTTGATATTCTGTACGGTCTTTTCTTTGTGCTGGGCGAGCGTTTCGCCGCAAAGAAACGGGGCATAAAGCGGGATAAATTCAAGACGAAATATATTGCCGTACTTGCGGTATATTTTGCGGTATTCTGCGGCGGGATAGCTTATTACGACTATTATCAGGATATCACGAAGGTTACAGTTGACGAAAGTGAATGGGATCATTATCTTGTATATCTGAGCGAGACGGAACGCTCTGATTCCGAGGGATACGGCTTTGCCTATGAGGGCGGTTGGTCGAGCGTCGATTTAAGACCTTATTATGTGGAAAGTCCCGAAAATAAGCTTGTCAGACTTGACGAACCTGCTTCGCTAATGATTTCCGACGTTTCCCTAATGCCCGTGCTTGACGGTGCGGAAGCGGCGTACCCCGTGTATTCCGCCTTTGCCAACGCCTGCTATGAAAATATCGCCGAAATTCAGGAGTACGCAAAATCAAGGGAGGGCGAGGAGAAAAACGCTCCAAAGCCTATCCGATTTACAAACACCATTGAAGCCTATAAAAGCCTTGTGAACGGCGATGTGGATATATTTTTCGGCGCGGAACCCTCCGCAGAGCAGAAAAAGCTTGCGTCAGACGCGGGAAAGGAGCTTGTCTACACTCCCATAGGCAAGGAGGCTTTCGTGTTTTTCGTCAGCGAGGACAACCCCGTGGACGGGCTTACCTCGGAGCAGATACGAAATATATACTCGGGTAATATTACAAACTGGAAAAAGCTGGGCGGGCGTAATCTTCCCATACTTGCCTTTCAGCGTCCCAAAAATTCGGGTTCGCAGACGACAATGGAAAAATTTATGGGCGACGCCAAGCTGAAAGAACCGCTGAAGGTCGAGTTTGAGTATTCAATGGTGGGCGTTATCTCGGCGGTGGCGGACTATCAGAACAAGGAAACCGCTATAGGCTATTCTTTCAGATATTACGCCACTCAAATGGTTTTCGGGGACGATAACGGAAATATAAAATTTCTTTCGCTGGACGGCGTTTATCCGAGTCCCGAAAATATCGCGGATAATTCATATCCTATGACCGCACAGCTTTATGCTGTTTCCCTTGCGGATAACGACAATGAATATGTCGGCAAGCTTCTTGAATTTATGACCTCGGAGCAGGGACAGCGGATAGTGAGTGAGACCGGGTACATAGTATAAAAGAAAAAGGACATTCCGCCAGAAGCAGAATGTCCTTTTTGATCGTGTTGATATCAGTCCGCGTAGTCAAGACCGATTTGCACGGCTTTCATATTGTTAGCTGCAAGAGCCGCTTTTTTTGCGGGTACTACTTTTTCGATAGCCTTTTTAAATGTTTCGGCGGAAACTATTTTCGTTTCCCGGAACAGCTTGCCGAGCAGGATTATGTTTGCTCCGCCTGCAAGGCCGTTATCCTGCGCAAGCGTCGTGGCAGGTATGTAGAACGTTTTAACGTCGTCCCGCTCAACCTTTGCATCGACCATTGTGCTGTCGACTACTATTACACCGCCGGGCTTTACGCTTCCGGCAAATTTTTCCAGAGATGGTGTGTTCATTACCACCAGTATGGACGGCTCCAGAACCAGCGGTGATCCTATAGGCTCGTCGGAAATGCATACCGAGCAGTTGCAGGTGCCGCCGCGCATTTCCGGTCCGTAGGAGGGAAGCCATGAGACCTCCTTTTCGTCCATAAGTCCCGAATAGGCAAGAATTTTCCCCGCGAACAGTATTCCCTGTCCGCCGAAGCCCGCAAGAAGAATATCATGGGTCATATTATTCACCCTCCTTTTCGGGAAATGCGTTCTCGTCCTTGAAAACGCCAAGCGGATAGTATGGTATCATTTCATCCTCAAGACGTTTAAGCGCGTCTATGGGAGAAAGCCCCCAGTTTGTGGGGCAGGTGGAAAGAATTTCAACAATTGAGAAGCCTTTCTTGTCACGCTGATTTTCAAACGCCTTGCGGATAGCCTTTTTAGCTTCGCGGATATGTGGTACGCTGTTTACGGCAACGCGCTGGGCGAGAGCCGTTCCTGCCAGTGTTGCAAGCATTTCGCATACTCTCACGGGGTATCCCATGAGCTTGGGGTCTCTGCCGTAAGGGGTTGTCTGAGTTACCTGTCCGGGCAGAGTGGTAGGAGCCATTTGTCCTCCGGTCATGCCGTAGGTGGTATTATTAACAAAAATCACAACAATGTTTTCACCTCTTGTAGCGGCGTGAACTGTTTCGGCAGTACCGATAGCGGCAAGGTCTCCGTCGCCCTGATAGGTGAAAACGTATTTGTCGGGATTGGTGCGCTTAACGCCGGTAGCAACGGCGGGAGCGCGTCCGTGGGCGGCTTCTATCATGTCGCAGTTAAAGTAATCGTAAGCCATAACGGAGCAGCCTACGGGACATACGCCGATAGTGTCGCCCTCAATGCCCATTTCGTCAATGACTTCGCACACCAGGCGGTGAATTATGCCGTGGGTGCAGCCGGGGCAGTAATGCAGCGTAACGTCCGCCATGGACTTGGGTTTTTCAAATACAACTGCCATTATTTAACACCTCCTGCGTATTTTTTGATCTCGTCGAGAATCTCCGACGGCTTGGGTATAACGCCGCCTGTTCTGCCGTAGAATTCCACGGGCTTTGAGCAGTTGATCGCAAGCTTAACATCGTCGATCATCTGTCCCATGGACATTTCCACGCAAAGGAATCTTTCAGCAGTTTCGGCAGTCTTTTGGTACTGCTTTACAGGGAAAGGCCAAAGGGTCACGGGACGGATAAGTCCCGCCTTTATGCCCTGTTCCCTTGCCATATTTACAGCGGATTTCGCAACTCTGGAGGTCGCTCCGTATGCTGTTACAACTATCTCGGCGTCCTCTGTCTTATAAAGCTCAGCCTCCGCGTATTTTTCCTTTATCTCATCGTAGCGCTTGAACCTGTCCGTTACGGACTTTTCAAGAACGTCGGGCTGCAAAAACAGAGAATTGATGATGTTGTGCTCCCGCTTGTTGCCGTGACCGTTTGTCGCCCATGGCTTTTCAACGGGTTTTGAGGATATTTCGGGGAAAGTTACAGGCTCCATCATCTGACCGAGCAGTCCGTCAGCCAATATCATAGCGGGCATACGGTATTCGTCCGCAAGGTCAAATGCCTTGATAACAGCGTCAACCATTTCCTGAACGGAGTTGGGGGCAAATACCAAAAGCTGAAAGTCGCCGTGTCCCAAAGCCTTTGTAGCCTGCCAGTAGTCCGCCTGCGAGGGCTGGATACCGCCAAGTCCCGGGCCTCCGCGCTGAACGTTGATGATAACGCAGGGCAGGTCTGAGCCGGCTATGTAGGAAATTCCCTCTGATTTAAGGGAAATTCCCGGCGAGGACGAGGATGTCATGGCGCGCACTCCCGTGGAAGCGGCTCCAAGAACCATATTTATAGCGGCTATCTCCGATTCAGCCTGGAGGAAAACTCCTCCCGCGGCTTGGAAGCGTTTAGCCAGATATGCGGAAATTTCCGTCTGAGGCGTTATAGGGTAACCGAAAAAGCATTTGCAGCCCGCTCTGATAGCGGCTTCGGCAAGCGCTTCGTTGCCCTTCATAAGATTACGTTCCATATTATCACTCCTTTATTTTTCTACGGTAATAGCGCAGTCGGGACACATTGTTGCGCACATTGCGCAGCCGATGCACTTTGAGTCGTCGATACAAGTTGAAGTAAAGTAACCTTTTCGGTTGCGCTTTTCCTTCTGGATCTCGACGATCTTTTTGGGACAGGCGGTGGTACAAAGACCGCAGCCCTTGCATTTTTCAAAATTGACTGTTATTTTAGCCATTTTTAAACTCCTTTCGGTTTGATCTTATATCAAGAAAACTGGGTTCCTTTTATGCGTTTTCTTATCTTAGTCTTTTTCCCAGACCTTTTTGACGTATATCTCAACGGGAAAAGGGCTGGGGACATCAGCCGTCAGACCGAGGGGCACGCAGCTGAAGGCAATGGGAAGTCCCGATCTTTCGGAAATTTCCTCTGCGAATCCTGCGGAGTCCTCGAGAATTTCAGCCGTTGTTTCGTACAGCAGATTGGTGTTGTTAACAATAGCGGTGTGCTTCATTTGGGCGGCCGCCTCTATTTCGTACATCAGCTCCAGAGCCTCGCCGGCGGTACGTGTGAGAAATCTGCGGCAGTTCACCACATAAAGCATATCAATGTCATCGGAAAAAGCCGAAAAAGCCTTTGCGTACCGACCGAGAGCGATAGCTCCCGCATCGTCTCCGCCAACGTCAATGACAAGGCTCCCGTCCCCGGAAGCGATACGCTCCAGATCGAACGAAATAGCGGGAATGTCCAGATTTGAGTTTGCGTACAGGGGAGCGATAAGTTCGATATTTTTATCGGAGAACAGCTCCCCGAAGTCGGCGGAGCGGAAATAGGGGTTTACTATATCCAAGTCAACAACAGTGACCTTGCCGCAGTTCTCCGCAAGCTTTATCGCAAGATTGGCGGAAAAGTTAGTCTTTCCCGAACCGTAATGTCCGGTGACGATATTTATTTTTTTCATATATTCTACTTTCGGTATATATTAAAAATTAAAATACAATTAGTAAACGTCAACTATCAACTGTACACTGTCAACTCAGGAACCGCTTACTCTACGGATATAATGTAATAGTATACGGGCTGACCGCCGTTTATAAGCATAACTTCGGCATTTCCGAATTTTGCATTTACTTGTTCGTACAGTTCCTGAGCTTTATCTTCGGAAACGTCCGCACCGTGTATCAGAGTGATAAAGGAAGTTCCTCCGTCTGCAAGACGCTTCACAAGCTTATAGGCAGCCTTGCTTACGTCTTTTTCCGTAAAGGAAAGCCTGCCGTTGTCCAGAGCAAGTATTTCTCCCTGCTTGATGTTGTGACCCTCAAAGTCGCTGTCGCGGGCGGCAAAGGTAACAAGTCCGGTGGAAACGTTGTCAATGCTCTTTGTCATATTAAGACGGTTTGTATCGAAATCCGCGCCGGGATCGAAATTCATCATAGCGGTTATACCCTGCGGTATTGTTTTGGACTGAAGCACGCAGACCTTTCTGTCAGCAAGCTTTACAGCCTGTTCCGCAGCCATGATGATGTTTTTGTTATTTGGAAGTACGAAAACAGTTTCCGCAGGAGTCGCCATTATCGCCGATAAAATGTCGTCCGTGGAGGGGTTCATAGTCTGACCGCCTCTTACAATGCAGTCCGCGCCCAGATTGCGGAAAAGCTCTTCAATGCCGGCTCCGCTTGCCACTGCAACAAATCCGAAAGGCTTTTCGGGCTCTGCCGGAGTAAAGCTCTGTTTCCGCGCGGCGGCGGCTTCCTTTGCTTTGTTTTCATGCTGATACCGCATATTGTCTATTTTAAGATTAATGAGGGAGCCGAACAGCAGTCCCTCCTCGATAGCCTGACCCGGGTGTTCGGTGTGAACGTGTACTTTTATGATATCGTCGTCGTCAACCGCTACAACGCAGTCTCCTATGGTTTCCAGAAATGCCCTGAGACGGGCTGCGTCGGGACATTCGGGTGATTTTCTTACAATAAATTCCGTGCAGTAGGTGTGGGTTATTTCCTCGTCGAAATCGCCCACTGCCGTATTGAGATCGACTGCGGCTTCGGGCTTCTGAACGTCGTTGGGGACAGCGGGTGCGCCGCCCTTAAAGACCTCCAGCATAGCAGTCCAGATAACGTACAGACCCATTCCTCCCGCGTCTACAACGCCCGCCTTTTTCAGCACGGGGAGCAGGTTCGGAGTGTTGTCAAGAGCGGTCTTGGCTTCAATGCAAACGTCGCTCCAGAGAGCGCAGGGGTCATTTGTGGACTTTGCAGCCGCCTTTGCTTTTTCAGCGGCAAGCCTTGCAACGGTCAGGATAGTACCCTCTGTAGGGGACATTACAGCCTTGTATGCTCCTTCTACGCCAAGTTCCAGCGCTCTGACAAAGTCGTCGCATTCGGCGGTTATTTTACCTTGAAAGCCCTTGGCGAATCCTCTGAAAAGCAGGGAAAGTATAACGCCGGAGTTTCCTCTTGCGCCCCTTAAAAGCGCGGAAGCGGCGGTCTCCGCTACCTGTGCGACGGTGGAGTTGTCGTCCATGAACTGTATCTCACGCAGAGCGTTGCCCATTGTCATTGACATATTGGTACCCGTGTCTCCGTCCGGAACGGGATAAACGTTAAGCCTGTCCACTTCTTTTTTTCTGTTTGCAATAGTTACCGCGCCCGAAATATAGGCGTCTCTGAGAATCTTACCTGTTATCACTTTATCAACCTCTCTGACTCAGGCTTTCATTCCGTCAACGTAAATTGTAACTCTGCTGACTTCAAGACCTGTTTTTTCTTCGACCGTATAACGTATTTTGTGGGCTAAGCTGTCCGCCACTGTGGGGATATTGGTACCGAACACCACGGTGATATGGAGACCTATAACGAGCTTTCCGTCGCGGATACTCAGAGAAACGCATTCTTTTCTGCCGATGTCGGCTTTTTTAAATACAGAGAGAAGTCCGCGGGTTCTTTCAGCGTCGTTAAGTCCGGCTACTCCGAAACATTTTGAGGCGGTATATCCGATCAGCGACGACAGGCATTCCTTGGAAATCCCGATCTCGCCGAGATGATTTTCAACAGTCAGCATAGCGTTTCAGCTCCTTACAGCGTTTTAAATGATTTGACAAACCAATTGACTTTAGAACACACATATAATGTTAGTATACCATATTTCTTTTTTTATTTCAATACAAATCGTTAAATTTCCGCAAAAAAGTCATGCATGATCCATAATCCGGTATGCTCAAAATAGTCCGCAGCCGGCATTTTACAGCTTTTGGAAATTTTGCAAAACAGCGTCGTATTTGACCCTTGCAAAATTTGGCGGAACGTGATATAATAATATTGTAATTAAATTATCGTAAGGAGCTGTCAGAAATGTGTTCCGATAAAAATATACATATCGCTGTGAGAAAGCTTGTCTGCTACGGTCTGGAAAAAAATCTCATCTCTGCGGAGGACAGGATATACGCCGCAAATGCCGTATGTGAAGTTCTGGGAATTGACGACTACGACCCTCCTGCTGAAAATTTTACGGGTGTGGAGCTTGAACCGGTTCTCCGTGTGCTGTTGGATTATGCCGCCGAAAAGGGACTTACAGAGGACGGTACTGTCAGCCGCGATCTCTTCGATACCAAGATAATGGGATGTCTTACTCCACGTCCGTCTGAAGTAATTGAAAAATTCCGCAGGCTTTACCGTGAAAAATCACCTGAAGCCGCTACGGATTTTTATTACAAACTGAGCGGAGATTCCAACTATATCCGCCGGGACAGGATCGCCAAGGATATGAAATGGCTCGTGCAGACCGAGTACGGAAACTTGGAGATAACCGTAAATCTTTCTAAGCCCGAAAAGGATCCAAAGGCTATCGCCGCCGCGTTAAAGGCAAAGCCGAGCGGATACCCCAAATGTTTGCTCTGCGAGGAAAACGTGGGCTACGCGGGACGCATAAATCACCCGGCACGTCAGAACCACAGGACAATTCCCGTAAAGATCAACGGGGAACGCTGGTGTTTGCAGTATTCGCCCTATGTGTACTACAATGAGCACTGCATACTCCTCAACAGCGTACACACACCGATGAAAATAGACCGCACCGCTTTCGGAAAGCTGTTTGATTTCGTAGAGCAGTTCCCGCACTATTTCATCGGTTCAAACGCCGATCTTCCCATTGTGGGCGGCTCTATCCTCACCCATGAGCATTTCCAGGGGGGACATCACGATTTTGCCATGGCTTCCGCTCCTATTGAGGAGACCTATGCTATACAAGGATTCGAGGACGTTGACATAGGCAGGGTGAAATGGCCGATGTCCGTGCTGAGACTTCGCTGTCCCGACTATGAACGGCTCGTAGAGCTGGGGGATAAGATACTGACAAAATGGAGAAGCTATACCGACGAAAGCGCGTTCATATTTGCGGAGACAGACGGAATACCCCACAATACGATAACTCCCATTGCACGTAAAAACGGAAACGCCTACGAGCTTGACCTGGTGCTGAGAAACAATATTACCACGGAAGAATGTCCTCTGGGATATTTCCACCCCCACAGCGAGCTTCATCATATCAAAAAGGAAAATATCGGTCTTATCGAGGTTATGGGACTCGCCGTTCTTCCCGCACGTCTCAAGGACGAAATGGAGGCTCTTGCGGATACCCTGATAAACAAGGGCGTGAACGCGGTTCGTCTTGATCCCGATCTTGAAAAGCACGCAGACTGGGCTGAGGAATTTGCTGCGCGCAGAGATATTACTCCCGAGAATGTTAATGACGTTATCAAGGACGAGATAGGAAAGGTATTCATGAAGGTGCTTGAGCATGCGGGAGTCTACAAAAGAAACGCCAAGGGAGCAGCTGCTTTCGGTCGGTTCGTATCAACAATATAAAGTATGATAGAGGCAGGACCTGGTTTCTGCCTCTTTTTTGCACGGAATATGTTCTCCGAACATACAATATAGAAATTAGCACTCGATATTAATGAGTGCTAATTTTCGCTGATTTTTCACAAAATGCTGATAATTTTGTCATATAGGAGTGGTACCATATAGCTGTTGAAAGAAAAAGAAAGGGCGTGGTACCAATGAACCGCCGATATACCGGGAATATTTAAAATAAAAAAATAAATAATTTAATAGAGGTGCAGATGAACGGAAAATGGAACATTTTACGATTACCGTTTCTGTCTTCTGTTTTCTGACCTATGAAAGGAGTACTTTATATGTTTGGACTTACACCGTTTGAGAGAAAGAGTTACGATATGTTCAACGCTTTCCGTGACTTTGAAAAGGATTTTTTCGGAAACGCGGCTTCCTTTAATTCCTGCAAGACCGATATTAAGGACAAGGGAGACAGGTACGTTCTTGAAGCCGAGCTTCCGGGCTTCGACAAGCAGGACATCAGCCTTGATATCGACGGGGGATTTCTTACCCTAACAGCGGAGCACAGCTCTGAAACTGAGGACAATGACAGCGACGGCAGATATATCCGCCGCGAGCGTTCCTACGGCTCTTACCGCAGAAGCTTCGATATCTCCAACGTCAACGCCGAAAAGATCGACGCGGAGTACAAAAACGGCGTTCTGACCGTTGCTCTGCCTAAAAAGCAGATAGCGCCCCCGGAAACAAAACGTCTTGAAATAAGATAACGGCAAAAATTTGAAGTACCCTGTCCGGATAACGCATCGGACGGGGTACTTCATTTTATTGTACAGTATGAAGTTACGCAGAATCTACAATTTACAGGCGGGGCTGTTGATAAAATTTGTACTGTTTTTATTTGCGAATATCCATTGAAAGTTGTATAATTATAGCAGAGATAAATAACCGCTGCCCGATTGTCCATCGACCATAAGACGGGTTCATCTTTAGGTTCATGCATAAAAAACGAATAAATTTGTTTAAGATAAGATTTTATAATCAAATATATAAATAGAAGCTTTACGAATTGGAGATATAAGGAAAATGACTGAATCCACTGTGCAAATTTCAATGAGAGACGAAAACGATTTAAATTGCAATTATGCGATAATAACCAAGGATACTATAAGTGTAATTGTTATTTTAAAGGATTTGGAATGTGCTGTTTTCAATTACAGTGATTTGCAAAAGATAGGATGTGTCTCTTATTTATTGCTTAAGCATTATAAGAATACTTCCTGTGCCTATACGGATTTTTTGAAATTGATAGGAAAGATGTGTAAAAAGCATAAGGACAGCAAATATTTTTCAAATCGAATAATTGAAGATAACCGAATCATTTTCGATGATTTTAACTGCGAACACGGGATAAGCGAGGAGGAAAGACTGCTTTTCGAAGCAAGATATTCCGAGTTTATAAACTTTGTTTCGGAGAACAAAAGCCGATTTTGATAAGCTGACCTATTGGGCAACTTGTTAAAGCTGCGCTTGAATATCATATATGAAAGGATTTTAAATCTTGATTACCGATCTTACCAAAGGCAAACCTTCGTCGCTGATATGGCGGTTCACTCTGCCAATGCTTATCAGCATTATTTTTCAGCAGATGTACAATATCTGCGACAGCGTTATAGCGGGAAATTTTGTCGGCTCCGCGCCCATAGACGGCGAGCTTGCTCTTGCTGCGGTGGGAGCCTCCTACCCGGTGACGATGCTGTTTATCCAGATAGCCAACGGAATAAACGGAGGCTGCGCTGTTGTTATCTCCCAGCTTTTCGGAGCGAAAGAGCACGTCCGCATGAAAACGGCAGTATCCACGTCAATGATAACAACTCTCGCTCTGGCGGCTGTTCTTACCGTGGGTGGACTTATATTCTGCGACCCGATAATGACTGCCCTCAACACTCCCGCAGACATATTTGCCGATTCAGCTTTGTATCTGCGGATATACATAGCGGGGCTTCCCTTTCTCTTTATGTACAACGTCTGCACCGGCATTTTTACAGCGCTTGGAGATTCCAGGACCCCGCTTATCTTTCTTATCGCTTCCTCTGTGGGAAATATTATTCTCGATCTGATAATGGTAATTCCGATGCAGATGGGAGTTGCGGGCGTTGCGTGGGCTACCTTTATAGCCCAGGGCGTATCCGCTGTGCTTGCTGCGGTATCGCTTTTTTCCCGTATCGGAAAGATAAAAACAGTACACAAAAGCCCTCTGTTTTCGCCCCATATGCTTAGAACTATAAGCCGCATAGCCATACCGACAATATGCCAGCAAAGCTTTGTATCTGTTGGAAATCTGCTTATTCAGGGACTGGTAAACGATATGGATTCGGCGGTTATTGCGGGTTACTCCTCGGCGATAAAGCTGAATACCTTTGCTGTAAACGCCATGGCGTGCATTTCCAACGGCATAAGCTCCTTTACGGCGCAGAACGTAGGAGCGGGAAAGCACGGGCGCGTTCCGCAGGGCTACAAGGCGGGAATGGTATTTACGGCGGTTTGTGTAGTGCCGTTTCTGGTGTGCTACCTGTGCTTCAGCAAAGCAATGATAGGCATATTCTTCTCCGAACCCTCGGATGAAGCTCTGAGGATAGGCGTTTCATTCCTGCGCGCAGTATCTCCGTTCTACGCTGTTCTCGGCGTAAAACTGCTTTCCGACGGAGTTCTAAAGGGCGCGGGAGCTATGAAATCCTTTATGGCTGCCACATTCAGCGACCTGCTGCTTAGAGTGGTGCTGTCCTATCTGCTTGTCCCCGAAGTAATAGCGGGAGTTATCCCTGCGGCAGGGATGGGCTTTGACGGATTTTTGTGGGCATGGCCGATAGGCTGGGGACTGTCGGCGGCAATGTCCCTGTGGTTCTATCTTAAGGGCAACTGGCGAAGCACGGCGTTTGCCAGTTCCCTCAGCAAAACCGGCAAGCAATAATATTGCACATATAGCATACTGACTCAAAGGAGGTCAAAAATGCAGGCTGATACAAATAAAAATGCGGAAAAATCCACGTTTATAATTGACGCTCATGCTCATATTTTCCCAAATAAGATAGCCGAAAAAGCCGTCGCTGGAATAGGCAGCTTTTATAACGGACTTGAAATGCACTGCGCAGGTACTGCCGAAGACCTGATAAGTTCGGGCGCGGAAGCGGGAATAACGAAATTTATCGTTCAGTCCGTTGCAACTGTTCCCGAGCAGGTGGAAAGCATTAACAATTTTATTTCACGTTCCGTAAAGAAATTTCCCGATAATTTTATCGGCTTCGCGGCAATGCACCCGGACTATCCCGACATTAAAAAGGAAATAGACAGGGCAGTCTCTTTTGGACTCAGGGGAATAAAGCTTCACCCCGATTTTCAGCAGTTCTGCATCGATGACCCGAAAGCTATGAAAATTTATGAGGCTGCCGAGGGAAGAATGCCTATTCTTATCCACACGGGCGACAGCCGGTATCAATGGTCGAAACCTGAAAGGCTTGCCAAGGTACTGGAGGCATTTCCGAAGCTTGACGTTATCGCGGCACACTTCGGAGGCTGGTCGGAATGGGATTCCGCAGTATCCGTACTGGGCGGACAAAAGTACGGAAATCTCTGGACGGATTGTTCAAGTTCACTGTATGCAATATCCCCCGAACGCGCAAAGCTGATTATAGACTCATACGGAGCGGACAGGGTACTGTTCGGCACAGACTACCCTATGTGGATAGCCGCCGAGGAGCTGAAGCGGTTCTCTGAAATCCCTCTTACCTGTCGGGAGCGGGAAATGATACTTCATAAAAATGCGGAAAATCTGCTGAAACTTTAGTTCGCAGTTATTTTAAGTATATTTGAATTGCGGTAAACACATTAACTGTGTACAGCGTTCAAAGCCTCCATGATCCCGTTAGCTACCGCACGGTCGTTGTCGAATACTATTCGGAACAGCCGCTTTAGCTCACTTTGCACATCAGGCTGCTGAATCAGATTAAATGACTCCTCCGTTGGGAGGTATCCGGTCTGTGGACCGACATTCAGACAAGCCCAGATTTTCCAGCCGATTCCATGAGTTTCGTTGTTCCCCTCTGCAATGTAGCGTTTAAAAAACAGATCTGACAATTTCTCGGCCGCAGCTTTCAGCACATTTGACTCCGCAGAACCTGCCGGTGACAAATTGACAAGTGAATACAGGAGATTGTCCTTCGATGTAAAGGCTTCCGCCGCGTGCCACCTTGCTTCAATCGGAACGCCGTTTATCCCCATTAGCTTATACGACAACATTACGGCACTTTCTGTCGTGACATTTGACAAGTCAGCCATAATTTCATCCTCCAAAGCGTCGTGTGATGGATCGCTCAGCACAGCGTATATCCGCTTGAGTACGTCAAAATAAGTCTGCTTTCGCTTGTTACCATTGCAAGCTGCATCATTTGTGCAGTCAACCTTGCCGGTGATAACGATAATATCTTCATATGTGCCGTCAGTCTCGTTGCTAACCTCGCCGCCGTAATTCATCACAGTGATCCCGTCGTCCGTGTATCCGCATATGATCTTCCAGCATGAACTCCACGTCATTTCATTCGGATAAACCCGATGATTCGCCGCCATTGCAGGGTACCCCGCGTCAATCGAATCTTTTATGACAGCGCGAATCTCCGCAGCAGTTTTATTTTTGCAGCGAATAAACGAAAGTCCCGCAAAATCCATGATATCCGACATAAAACCGTCGTCCCAACGCCAGCCGACCGGGGTATTGGGAATAGTGTGCGAGCCGACGCTGTCATCTTCGGGATAATCAAAGCCAAACGCCAGTCCGGATGCTGTGAGCAGACAATGATAGACGCTTAATTGTGTCTTGCCCAGCGATTGACCGGTGCAGCCGCCGCATTTTTTGCAGTAGCAGCCTTTAGGTGAACACCAGTAGGGAGTGTCGTCGGTGTATTTTCGGGCAGCGCATACTACACTTGACAAAGCCGCGATGAATCCGTTAGATTCTGCGTCATGCGGAAATGGGTGAACGGTAAGCTGTTTTTTCATGTTGATTCCTCCATTTGGATTTATATTTACTTAATTTGGGACTGTTCCTCGCGGTGTTTTGTCCATGCCTCGGCGTTTTTTCCATTGTGTATTTAGCGATTTTCACTTGCGTTTTAGCTATAAGAATTATATCTGAAAAAATAATAGCACAAAGAAAGCTGATAGTTACTAATTGAGTCAGTCTTAAATTTGCTGCTGTAAATCTTAGAAAGTTTGCTGTTCATAGAGAGAAGCTCTTACACAGTTATTGTATATTGAAATTGATAGAACATAAAACAGCGGTTTAGCATAGCTTGTCAAATTACATTTTCTGATAGAATATTTTAAAGAAAGGCGTCAACTGGCTGCTTGAACGGTTAAAAAAGTCCGGCTCTTTTTTCAGAGCCGGACTTTCGGGTTTATTTTGTTTTAACGATATCCGCAGTAGAGATCACAATATCGTCAGTTGATTTTCCTTCAGAGTATTTGTTTCTGACCGAATAAAGCGAAATAACCTTGAATTTATACTCTGTGCCGCTTTTAAGACCGGTTACTGTACAGGAGCGACCGTATACGTTTTTGTATTTTTCGTACCTGTTTTTTTCGCTGTTATAGATTCTTACCTGGTATGCGTCGGCGTTTTTAATTTTTTTCCACCTCAGCGTAATGCTGTCCGTGCTTGCTTCCGCAGTAACAGACGGGGCTTCGGGAATACCGGGCTTTGGCTTTTCTACTATTTCGGGAACCGTAGTGGTGACTGTTATTTTTTCGGAGCTTATAAGCTCGCTGTATTTGTTAGCCTTGACCTTATTAAGCACCGATACCTTAAAGGTGTAGGACTTTCCGCTTTCAAGACCGTCAACAGTACACATTTTCGCAGTTGTGGTCTTATACTCTGAAAATTTTCCATTATTGAGGAAGCTCACCCTGTATGCGTCTGCGCCTTCAATTTTGTTCCATTTCAGAACGATACTGTCAGTACCTGCAGAAGCGGTAACTTCGGGTGCTTCCACAGATTTATAGACGGAGCAGCTAATGCCGCTGTCATGAGCGTATTTTTCAGCGGCGGAGTCCTTCACTACGTTCATTGACACAGCACAGCCGGTATTGGGCGAGTACCATTCCAAAAGATCGCCGTTGAACATTCTGTAGTAACTTATATAGGCTTCGGTTTTACCGTCAGCAATAAAATACTCTCCTGTCTTTTCGTTGAGCATATAACCGGCAGCCCGAGTCCCGACGGAGGTTACTTTTGGAACCGTAAAGGTTTTCAGCGCGATACAGTTTCCAAATGCAAATTCGCGTATCTCTCCTGTTTTTGATGGCAGCGTTACGGTTTCTAAAGCAAAGCAGTTCTTGAACGCGCTTTCGCCTATGTACTTTATGCTTGCGTTCGGCTTTTTAAATGTGAGCTTTTCAAGTGATGTGCAGTTCAGAAAAGCTTCGCTGCCGATATATGCGGAGCTTCCCTCAAAGGTAACCGATTTAAGATTAACGCAGTTTGCAAAGGCTTCATTTTCCACAGCGCAACCGTCGGGAATGACTGCGGATGTTACGTCGGTATTGCTTTTAAATGCGCCTGTGGAAACTTTCTTCGTGTCCTGCGGTATAACCGCTTTTCCGCTTTTTGAAACCGTGAGATCGGCGGCGCAGACGGATGCGGCGGGCAGGAGCAAAGCTGTCATTGCCAGCGTCAGAAGCAGGGAAATTATCTTTTTCATGTTTACCTCCTATTCGGCAAGAACTGCGATTATCGAGGAGTTCTCCTTGACTGTGGAATCGGGAGCGGGACTCTGGGACAGTATTTTTGCAGAATTGCTTTCGGTTCCCACCACATTTAGTATTACATTATTTTTGGAGCACCATGCATATGCTTCGTCCAGGGTCATTCGGGTAAGATCGGGTACGGAAACGTCTTTAAGTGCCTCCGTTGTGGTAACGGTGGTAGTGGCAGCAGTAGTTTGAACGGTCGTTACCTGCGTAGTCGCCTGAGTCGTTGCCGGCGGAGCTGTAACTGCTGGCGGAGCTGTAACTGCTGGCGGAGCTGTAACTGCTGGCGGAGCTGTAACTGCTGGCGGAGCAGCAGTAGTTACAATAACGGAAGCCTCAGTAACGGTAACAGTAACAGGCGCTGCCGTGGTAGTCGGAACAGCTGCGGCAGTTGTGGGAACAGTAGTCTCAGCTTCGGTCTCTGTTTCCTGCGGAACTGTCGTGACTTCGGTCACAGTCTGTTCCGTTTGCGTAACAGAGGTCTCAGCAGTAATTTCCGTATCTTCAAAGTCATCTGTAAAATCGCTGCTTTCGTCGTACTCGTCATCCTGATCGTCGTCGTCATCCGAAGCGTCCGCATACTGAATATCGGGAAAAAGTTCGCTCCATTTCGCCATTATTACGTCTTCATCGTCAGCATAATCCATGCCTTTTTTAAGTATCTCAGCAGCCTTGTCGGTTCTTTTTTTGGAAAAATAAGCTTCTGACAATCCGGCGTAAGCTTCCGAGCAGTCTCGGTGTTCGGATATTACTCCGTTGTAGATCGCGATAGCATTATCGTAGTCTTGGTTTTCGAGATAAATTCCTGCCTGTTCAAGCTTTTCTTCATAATCCATACTGCTCCTGCCTATATAAATTATTCCGAAAGCGGCTGTAAGCATAATAACAATTGAAGCGGCAATTAAGGTCGTTCTGGCTCTTATATTCATAGTCGTCTGTGTTTTCCTTTCTCATCCTTATCAAGCACATAAAATATAAAAATAAGCAGAGTACCTGCCGCAAATCCGATGAAGTCTATCCAGACGTCCTTTATCTGAGCGGAGCGTCCGTTTGAAAAAAGTTGTATTGTTTCGTCGCAGACTGCCGTGCCCAAGCCGAAAAAGCCTACTAAAGGAAGCCTTGCAGCAAGATTTTCATAAAAAAACAAAGACAGGATAGTGCCGAATACTGCAAACTCAAAGCAGTGAGCAAGTTTTCTTATAATAGCTTCGCTCAGTAAAAACCTGTCTCCGAAAAACATTTTCAATATTTTTTCCGCGTACCCGCTGAGTTCACCTGAAACACTGCCGGGCATTACCGAATTGATCCATATAAATCCGAGACAGATTGCCGTGCATAATGCAAGAATGGTTTTCCGCACTGATCTCTTCATGATTTAACCTTTCGTTTGAAATACTGAACGGTTGCGAAGTACGCCTCAATGAGCGTACTTCGCAACCGTTCAGGCGTTTTTGACGCGCCTGAAACGGTCTGCCGGGCGCTTACTTGATTTCAACTTTGCCGCCCTTGGTAAGTGTAACTACGGGATTTCCGTCCTCGTCGAGGTCAACGGGACCCATATCCTCGCCGTCAAGATACCAGTGTGCGCTTGCAAGCTTCTTAGCGCTCATCTTACATTCTGTAAGAGTGATCTTAACTTCGCATCCGAAGCTCTTCTTGGATCTCAGATTGATGACAGTTCTTGCCTTGGAGTTTGTAACATTCATCGAGAGATCAAGATTTCTCGCTTTTGTGATGGTGGAAGCGTCAATAGAAATTGTAGCCTTGGGAGCAACGATTTCCAGAACGCCGCCGTCTTTCTTAGCAAGCTCTTTCATAACCGAGGGTGCAACAGCAAGATTCTTTGTGGATGCAACAGTTACAGAAGCAACTGCCTTGTCCTCGCCGTCAACCTCAGCCTCAACAGCACTGCTTATAGCGTTTGTCATCTCTTCGGATGTAGCGGATGTGCTCTCGGTAGTAGAACCGCCGAAAACAGGAACCATTCCATAATCAGCCGCATAAGCTGTTACGGACATGGAAGCTGTTATTGCCAACGCAATAACTGCGCCTGCAAGCTTTTTGATATTATTTCTCATGGTAAGCCTCCTCCTTTCTTCAATAATTTTATAATTATCACTTTATATAAGTGTAATTACCCTTTTTGAGCCTGCGAGTATATACAAGATAACCCGACATATACGCAGAGCCGCTGAACAGAAGTATTACCGCAGTAGCTGCGGGAGCGGTGATCCCCAGAACATTTCCGAAAACTTCCGCTGGAACGGCGGTAAAAAAGTTCATGAATTCGGAAAGAATGTACATTGTTATGCTCATTCTCATAAATTCGGGACCATTGTCCGCAAGATATATGATTATGTGCGGAAGTATCCAGAATAAAATGGCAAACAGCGGAAATTTTTTCCCGTTGCGCAGTCCGCTTCTGAAAGAAAACCACAGCCACGCCGCCGCGAACAGCGCCAGTACGGCAAAACTGAAAATCCTCATAAAGCTTTCCGGCATATACTTTTCATAGCTGAACGACGCTAACGCGTAAGTTGCCAAAAATGCAGCAAGCATATCGTCGAAAGAGCCTGAAAAAATTTGCTTTTTTTCATTCATGGGAAAGCTCCTTACTGAAATTCTGGAAGCGTGTCAATCACAATCTCTCCGTCTTCATCATCGTATTCGTCGCTGTCGTAGTCTTCCTCGTCTTCTTCATCTCCTTCAAATTCGTCCTCTTCCGTGGCTTTGACATCCACAAAGAGGTCATAGGGTCTGTTGAACTGGGAAGTATACGGGACGACTCCGTTATAGTTATTTATAATCAAAATAGTATAACAAGCTATTGAAAATACCGCAGCTGCCGACGCAGAGACCGCAGCGGCGATTTTGCCTTTCTTTTCCTTGACATAACGAATAATTACATCTGCCGCGTCAGGAAGAAGATACAGTATCGGCGGAAGATATGTAAGCAGCGCAAACCGTGAAAGGATCGCGTGGCGCATACCCATTGCCTCAAAAATGGTCGTAAACATAAGGCAGTTTATATATATCCCGTTGTTCGGATTTTTTTCAATAAGTTTTTTTCTGAACAGGAAGCATATTATATAAAGGATTCCAAACATTATGGTATACCTCATTGGAAGTCCTGTTGAAGCTTCGGGATTTGTATCGGGATTATAGGCTTTGTACATATCAAATTTGCTTATCAGAAACAGCATTGCGCTGCGAGAAAAGATACAGAACAAAGCAGTGCCTGCCGCGGCAATGCCAAGATACAGCCACGACGGTTTTATCCTCAGGAAGAAGTAAATAACTGTCATGATCAGCGCCGACCAGTGAAGAGCCGCAGCTGCGATAACAAATATCAGGAATCTGAAATAATCCTTGGTTCCGACATATTTTATTGCGTATGCAATTATTACCGCGGCAATTATCTGCCGCAGAAAACACAGCGAGTTGAAAAATACGCCGAAGCATAAGAACGCGCAAACACTGATCCACGGCTTTGACGAGCTTTTATATATCAGCGCGAATACCAATGGGTATATCAAAACCGAAGTATAAACAAAAACAGTCCAGTAGCTTTCGTATCCGAGGCTGAACAGATACATCGGAATATAAAATCCTTTTTCCGTTTTTTCCAACATCGCCTCTTCAATATCGGTAAATGCCATATTTGCGTACATTCCGCCGTATGATTTGAAGTCGTGTCCCACCTCGAATCTTATTGCCGAAATGACGGCAAACAGTACTGCAAAAACCGCGCAGTAAACAATTTTTCCCCATTTGCCGCATTTTTTTCCGCATAACGGAGCTGCCGCACAGGAAAGAGCAAGCACCACATAGTATATCAGCATTCCGGTCATTCACCCGTGCCTTCCGCAGCCGTGTCGCTGCTTTGGGACGAATAACCGTATCCATATCCGTATTTATATCCGTATTTTGAAGCGTATTTCTTGCCGTAGCGTCCGGATTTTTCCGGTTTGCAGAAAGTCTTGATGAATCCAAGAGCCTTGCCGTTGGCAAGACGGATTTTCTCAAGGGCGCTCTGTATATCTGGGTGGATAGTTGAGCCTTCTCTTATAATGAAAACAAGTCCCGCGATCTCAGTGTTCATTAGCTGAGAGTCTGTAACAACGTTTACAGGAGGCGTGTCAAGGAATACGTAATCGTAATCCTCGGAAGATGCTTTCAGGAAAATTTTCATGGAATCCGAAGCAAGAAGCTCGGATGGATTCGGCGGGATATCTCCGGTAGTTATTATATCCAAATTGTTCATGACACCGGGACAGATAGCCTCGTTTACGGTGCAGAAACCGCCGAGTATAGATGACAAGCCGTTTTTCGGCTTCACGCCGAAGCTTTTTGCCATAACGGGCTTACGCAGGTCGCATTCGACAAGAAGCGTCTTGAAGCCTACGTTTGCAAATGAGATGGCAATATTTGCACAGGTTGTACTTTTTCCCTCTGATGGGGTGGAGCTTGTTACAGCCACTATTTTTTTGTGACTTGTTGAAGCGGCAAACATTATATTTGTTCTGGCGGTATTATACGCCTCTGTTATGGCAAACGGAGTATTTTCCGAAAGCAGTCTGTCTGCTCTTTCCGTTGCGATCTGAGCGGGTTCGGTCTTTTGCTGCTGCTTGCGGCTGCTGTTTCCGTAACCGTAACCGTAGCCGTATCCGTACTTGGAATAGCCGTACTTGCTTTCGGATGCCGACAGAAAGTCGGTAATTTCCGCAAAAACCGGGATACCGTAAAGCTTTGCGAGATTGTCGTCGTGCTTTACCACAACATCCAGAATATCATTAACAAAAACAATTATGTAAGCTGCGGCAAGCCCGATAATAAGTCCCACTGCAGTAATAAGCGTAACATTGGGGAAAGACGGTCTGGTATCTATCTCGCCGTAGTCTATGACCTCAAGGGAGCCGGACTTGATGACCCTGAGGAACTCAATGTTGGCAAGTCTTACAAGCTCGTTAACTACTTTTTCAGCTTCCTGAGGGCTGGTTGACTCTACTGAAAGCTGCATTACCTCGGTACTGTTTACGGACTGTGCCGTTATCATTTTATCAAGCTCTTCCTTAGTGTAAGGGAGATCAAGATTTGCTATCAGGTTATCCATCATCGTGCTGCTTTTGAAGATGATCTGGCAGGTGTTTACAAGCTTTTGAGCCGCATTGATATCGTTGATATTTACGCTTTCCGACGTCTTCTGACTGTTTTCGACGTAGAGCAAGGCTTTCGACTCATATTTCTTTGTCATGACAAATTCCGAAAGTACAAAAGCTGCCGCGCCGCAGACAAGACCAACCAGTATAATAAAGAGCAGATGTTTTTTTAGTATTTTGAATAAATACCCTAAATCAATAACTTCCTCGTTCTCCATTATCCTTTATAACTCCTAACTGATTTATTTTTAATACCGAAAACGCGTCGGATCCGGCGTGACAGTGACAGACGCTGTCGTTTTTCACGCCTTTGAAAACCTTTGCAGGAACAAAAACGTCAACGCTGCATTAAAATTTATTTTAGCATAAAAAATACCTCGTGTCAATATATTTATATACAAATTTTTCTCAAAATAAACATTTGTTTTGCACTGTTTGCAACAAATCCTTTTGACTGTTAACAAAGCGTTCTTAAATTAGAATATTGTTCATTTTTTGTTTTTATATATTGACATAAATTGTTTTTTAAGGTATAATTATTTTAAGTCTTAAAGCGGAGGAAAAATATTCCTCTTTAAACGGCAGTACTCTGAAAACGCTGAGAAAGGAGAGGTGTTTCCCGTATTTTCTGCGGGAGCACATTACAATAATGCGTATTGATTTTCATTCACATATTCTTCCGGGTATGGACGACGGCGCGGCTGATCTAAAGGAATCACTTGCCATGCTGAAAATGCTGTCCGAATCAAAGGTGGACGCGGTAGTGCTCACACCCCATTTTTACCGTCAGAACGAAAGGATAAGCTCCTTTCTGAAACGCCGGGAAGAAGCATTTGAAAAGCTTTCCGAAGCAGCATCGGAGATAAAGAGCTGTCCGGAACTGATACTCGGAGCCGAAGTATATTTTTATCCGTCCCTGTCCTCAGACCCGGATTTTCATAAGCTCTGTATAGAAAATACAGGTTATATACTGCTGGAGCTTCCGTTTGAACAGTTTCATGACAACTTTTACAGCAGTTATGCAAAATTTTCCAATAACTGCGAGCAGAAAATAATTTTTGCGCATATAGAAAGGTATCTTAGCTTCGGAAATTCTCCTGACGATATCATGCGTCTTTTTGAGTACGGCAACGCGCTTTGTCAGATGAACTGCTCCTCTCTTGCCGAAGCAAGTTTGATGAAGAAAAAAACCATGCTCAGGTTCATTTCGGACGGTCTGATAAGCGCCGTGGGTACCGACGCCCACAGCACCGCCCACCGTCCTCCTATGTACGGAAAAGCCGAAAAGCTGATAGTTTCCAAATGCGGACAGCAATCCTTTGACAGGATATGCCGCCGCAGCGAGATGATACTTTCGGATGACGGTCTAAGGGAAATAATCCAGTACGTATAATAGGTGCGAAAAGCTGTGTGTAAATCAATGAAAAGCTTCCTTTTGTCAGGATATTTTAGTATATTAGGTGTACTTAAAAATCTGGCAATAGGAAGTTTTTGTATGTAAACGGGTCAGCTTTGGGCATTTTGTACGTTTTTATTTCGGCATTTGAAGAAAAAGTGACCTATAATCTTTAAAATATGTGTTGATTTCTTCACAAAAATATGGTATAATCAATAAATATATTTTGTTTGAAAGGACAGGTCAGAATGAAAAAGGAACTGCCAAAGCTTTATGAGCCTAAGGAAGTTGAGGATAAAATATACAAATTCTGGATGGATAACGATTGCTTCAAGGCGACCCGCGACCCCGATAAAAAACCTTATACTATTGTAATACCGCCGCCGAATATTACAGGGCAGCTCCATATGGGTCACGCGCTGGACGAGACATTGCAGGATATCCTTATCCGCTGGAAAAGAATGTGCGGATATTCAGCTTTGTGGCTTCCCGGCACAGACCATGCTGCTCTTGCCACCGAGGTAAAGATAGTTGACGCAATGGCTAAGGAGGGACTCACAAAGGAGTCTCTCGGACGTGAAAAATTTATGGAGCGCGCATGGGCTTGGAAAGAGCAGTACGGCGGAAGAATCGTTGAACAGCTTAAAAAGCTGGGCAGCAGCTGCGACTGGTCAAGAGAGCGTTTCACCATGGACGAGGGCTGTTCAAAAGCAGTCAAGGACGTATTTATAAAGTACTACGAAAAAGGGCTTATCTACCGCGGCGAGCGAATGATAAACTGGTGTCCCCGCTGCGAGACGGCTTTGTCCGACGCGGAGGTTATTTTCGAGGAGCAGGCGGGACACTTCTGGCATATCCGCTATCCGTTCAAGGATGGTCGCGGCTACGTGGAATTGGCTACGACCCGTCCCGAAACGCTTTTGGGCGATACTGCCGTTGCGGTAAATCCCAACGACAGCCGCTACAAGGATATTATCGGCAAGACTCTTATACTGCCTTTGGTGGGACGTGAGATTCCCGTAGTTGCGGACGAATACGTTGAAATGGATTTCGGTACGGGCGTTGTAAAAATTACCCCCGCGCATGACCCCAACGACTTTGAGGTAGGAAAACGGCACAATCTGGAAGTAATCACCGTTATGACCGGCGACGCGAAAATTACCGCTGATTACCCCAAATATGCGGGTATGGACAGATACGAGGCGAGAAAGGCTATCGTTGCCGACCTTGAAGCAGGCGGCTATCTCATCAAGACAGAGGAGCATGTCCACAACGTAGGTACTTGCCAGAGGTGTCACACCACAGTTGAACCTAAGGTATCCACTCAATGGTTCGTAAAAATGCAGGAGCTTGCACAGCCTGCAATTGACGCGGTTAAAAACGGCGAGACAAAATTCGTTCCCGAAAGATTTGATAAGATTTATTTCAACTGGCTTGAAAATATCCGCGACTGGTGCATTTCCCGCCAGATTTGGTGGGGACACCGCATTCCCGCGTTCTACTGCGATGAGTGCGGCGAAATGATAGTTACAAAGGAAAATGCCGTTAAGTGTCCTAAATGCGGCAAGGAAATGCGGCAAGACCCCGACACGCTTGACACTTGGTTCAGTTCCGCATTGTGGCCTTTCTCAACCCTTGGCTGGCCCGAAGAGACGGAGGACTTGAAGTATTTCTATCCCACAAGCACGCTTGTTACAGGTTACGACATCATATTCTTCTGGGTAATCAGAATGATGTTCAGCGGTATCGAAAACACGGGCAAGCCTCCGTTTGACACCGTTCTTATACACGGTTTGATACGCGATTCACAGGGACGGAAGATGTCCAAATCCTTGGGCAATGGCATTGACCCGCTGGAGGAGATCGAAAAATACGGCGCGGACGCTCTCCGCTTTATGCTGGCAACGGGCAATTCCCCCGGAAACGATATGCGCTATATGGAAGAAAAAGTAAAGTCTTCCCGTAACTTTGCCAACAAGCTTTGGAACGCTTCCCGTTTTATCATGATGAATCTGCCGGACGACTTCAGGCTTGAGGGACTTCCCGCGAATCTAACCATTGAGGACAAGTGGATAGTGAGCAAGTTCAATACTCTTGCGAAAGAGGTCAACGAAAACCTTGAAGCATTTGAGCTTGGAGTTGCAGTTGCAAAGCTGTACGACTTTATCTGGGACGTTTACTGCGACTGGTATATTGAGCTTACAAAACCACGTATCGCTGCCGGAGGAGAAACTGCCGCAGCTGCACAGGCTGTTCTGGTATGGGTAATGCAGGGTATGCTGAAGCTTCTGCACCCCTTTATGCCGTTTGTTACCGAGGAAATTTGGTCTGCCGTTTCGGACAGCGAAGTACCATGTATTTTGTCGGTATTCCCGCAGTATGACGAAAAGCTGACATTTGACGCGGAGGAAAAGCAGTTTGAGAAGATAATAGCGGCGATCCGCGGCATAAGAAACCGCCGCGCGGAGATGAACGTACCGCCCTCCAAAAAAGCGGCTCTGCACATCGAAACTGAAGACGGCGCTGTATTTGAGCAAGGAAAGCTTTTCTTTGAGAGACTGGCTTCCGCTGCATCGGTTGAAATTGCGGACAAGATAGATATGCCCGACGCTGTGACTGTTGTTACTGACAGCGCGAGAATTTTCATTCCCATGGACGAGCTTGTTGACAAGGAAAAGGAGCTTGCGCGTCTTACCAAAGAAAAGGCGGCAGTCCAAAAGGACATCGACTTCTCATCGAACAAGCTGAATAATCAGGGCTTTGTTGCGAAAGCTCCAGCGGCGCAGGTGGAAGCCGAAAAGGCTAAGCTTGCAAAGGCACAGGAGAAAATGGCGAAGATTGAGCAGTCCATTGCGGCTCTGAGTTGATATATTAAGGGGAGCGGATATTACCGCTCCCCTCAGTCTATCGAGTGACTCCTAATCCGAACAGGGATTATTGGCAAAAGCATAAATAAAGTAAAGGGATTAATAAAAAAGTCCCAAATAAGGAGAAAGAAAGGACTGATCGTATGGATGAAAAAGCGTTTACTATCCCAGAATTTGAGTACTTTGAAATGGGTGGGAAATACAGCGGGAACAAGCGCGGTTCCGCACAGGACGACTTTAATTTCCGCTTTACTCCCAAGGAAAAGCTGCTTGCCCAGATATGGTACGGCATAAACTGCTTCGATAAATCGGAGCTTGTGACCGAAGCCGAGTTCGATATCACCCGCGATGGCTACCATGCCGCCTGCGATTGGGTGGAGGAGCAGGTCCGAGTCTGGCTGAAAGAGCATAAAATGCTGTCCCCCGATTTGGGGATATGGAGCGAACCGCCCGAAAAAAATCCCTGGGACAAATAGGCGGGCAAACCGTAAGTCCGGCTGAAAAATAAAAAGGAGAAGACATTATGAAAAACAAAATCATTTTATTAACTTACTTTATGCGCAGTTATAACAGGTATGGCATTCTCAGGCTGCAAAAATGAAAATATTGAAGCGTCGGATACGGGTGTTACAAGCTCTGCGGCAGCAGATGATAATGCTGCACAGGGAGATGCAAATGGAACGTTTGATATTGAGACCGTTCGGAAAAATATTGTCATTAAAGGTCAGCCGTTTGAGGTTCCTACTGTATTAAAGGATTTGTCTGATGGGTGGACGTGGAAAGAAAGTGAAACCACTAAATGGCGTGATGAGGGACTTGGCTTTGCTCATATTTATTACAATGAGGAGGAAGTGTTTGTAGCAGGTGTTGAAAATTATTACGAGGGAACTGAAGAAAAGGGAATAATATATCATTTTACTATTGAAGCAGATGACAGCTCCATAGATGGATTAACACTTTTAAAATCTACTAAACAAGATGTAATAGAAAAGTATGGTGAACCCGATGAAGTATGGCAAATGGAAGAACCTTTTATTGACGGTTATTATTATGGTATTGTAAATGGTTGGGATACTGTATTGGGAAGAAAAAATGATCAATCGCTGTTTTGTAGTTTTACAGAGGAAGGATTAATAGATGAGATTACTATAACCTATGTAGATTTAGAAAAAAATTATTAATGAAATATATTAAGCCGCGAAAAGGAGCTGTTTCTATGTCAAAAACCGTTAACTGGGGTATCATGGCAACGGGCAAAATTGCCCGCACATTTGCAAAAGCTGTTAACTTTGCCGAGGGTGCAAAGCTGTACGCCTGCGCTTCAAGGTCTGCCGAAAAAGCCGCCGAGTTCGGGAAGCTTTACGGTGCGGAAAAATCCTACGCTTCATACGAGGAGCTTGCCGCTGACCCCAATGTTGATATCATATACGTTGCTTCACCCATGAGCTGTCACTATGAAAACGTGAAGCTTTGTTTCGAGCACGGCAAAAATGTGCTCTGCGAAAAAAGCATAACCATGAATACCGCTCAGCTTGAGGAGCTGATAGCCGAAGCGCGGGAGAAAAATCTCTTCTTCATGGAAGCTATGTGGATGAAGTGTCTGCCCTCGTTCCTGAAAGCGCGGGAGTGGTTCGCGGCGGGAAAGATCGGCAGAATAAAAGCAATTAGAGCAGATTTTTCCAATCCCGTTGACTTTGATCCAAAGGACAGGCTTTTCCGTGCGGACTTAGGCGGCGGCGCGCTGCTGGACTTGGGCGTGTATCCCATAACCTTAGTAACCGCGTTTTTGGGATATGAACCAACGGAAATTCTTTCGGCAGTTAACATCGGTCATGGGGTTGATCTGGACGAGTCGGTCATTTTCCGTTATGAGGATTCCTACGCAAGCATGGTTGCCGGCTTCAATATCGAGAACGATAACCGTGCTGTTATCGTGGGTACTGAGGGCAGGATAGCTTTTGACCCATGGTATTTCTGCACCGATACTGTTCGGCTTTACGGCGGAGACGGCACGCTTGCTGAGGAAAGTATCACTCCGCACCTTTGCAACGGCTATGAGTACGAGATACTTGAAGCGCAGAGATGCTTTACGGAGGGCCTGAAAGAAAGTACGCTGAATCCGCTGTCCGACACCCTTGGGGTCATGAAGCTAATGGACAGGATACGCGCGGAGGGTAACTTTCCGGTATAAGCTTTTGGATTTAAAATGCATAACATATATTTTAAAATTGCAAAACAAAGCGTCTGCTAAGCTTAGCGGGCGCTTTGCCCGTTCAGGGGAATATGATGCGCATGGTTCTTTATATTGCAATTTACAGGAAATAAAATTGCAATATTTACCGTTATAATAACTAAATTAGATTAAATATGCAGGATTAATATTTAAATATTGCATAAAGTTGTAAAAAAGGCTTGACAAAATCTTCACGATGATATATAATAAGACCATAGAAAACAGCAAGGGCGCTGTAAGTGAATTGCAATGGGGCAGTCCGCTTACAGCGTTTTTGCATTTCCTTTAATAATTTCAGGAGGGGATCAAAATGGACGCAAATATTTTTGACACGATCTCGGGCGCAGTAACAAGCGAAGTTTTCGCTGTGTGGTTTCTTATCGGCGCGGCTTTGGTATTCTTTATGCAGGCAGGCTTTGCAATGGTGGAGACAGGCTTTACCCGCGCGAAAAACGCCGCGAACATCATCATGAAGAACCTTATGGACTTCTGTATCGGCGTGCCTATGTTCATTCTTATCGGCTTCGGACTTCTTTTCGGAGAAGATTTGGTCGGACTAATCGGAAAGCCGGGCTTCGACATTTTCACGGCTTACGAAAATTTTGACTGGTCAGCGTTCGTTTTTAACATGGTTTTCTGCGCTACTACGGCGACTATAGTTTCGGGCGCAATGGCTGAAAGGACGAAGTTTCTGTCCTACTGTATCTATTCGGGCGTTATCAGCGCGCTTATCTATCCGATTGAAGCTCACTGGATATGGGGCGGCGGCTGGCTTGCACAGCTCGGTTTCCACGATTTTGCAGGCTCCTGCGCGATACATATGGTAGGCGGTGTTTCCGCCCTTATCGGCGCAAAAATTCTCGGACCCCGTATCGGCAAATTCGTTACCGATAAGAAAACAGGCAAGGTCACGAAGGTAAACGCTATCCCGGGACACTCCCTTACTCTGGGAGCATTGGGCTGCTTTATCCTATGGTTCGGCTGGTACGGCTTTAACGGCGCGGCGGCGACTTCTCTTCCGCAGCTTGGTTCCATATTCCTTACCACAACAGTAGCTCCCGCTGTTGCAACGGTAGTGTGCATGATATTCACATGGATCAAGTACGGCAAGCCAGACGTTTCAATGTGTCTCAACGCTTCACTGGCAGGACTTGTGGGTATCACCGCAGGCTGTGATGTAATGGACTGCTTCGGCAGCGCAGTGGTTGGCGTTGTTTCGGGACTTTTGGTAGTATTCGGCGTGTGGCTCCTTGACAATGTTCTGCACATAGACGACCCTGTGGGAGCGGTTGCGGTACATATGATGAACGGTATCTGGGGTACTCTTGCAGTCGGACTTTTTGCAACGAAAACTGCTCCCGGCTGCGAAATGAACGGACTTTTCTACGGCGGCGGCTTCGGTCAGTTGGGTTTGCAGGCTCTTGCGGTACTTGCGGTAGCTGCATGGACGACTGTCACGATAACTATTACATTTTTTGCAATAAATAAAACTATCGGTCTCAGAGCCTCCGTTGAGGAGGAAACACGCGGTCTGGACGTTACCGAACACGGTCTTGCTTCGTCTTACGCCGACTTTATGCCCGTGCTCAATACAAACGCTATCTCAGTATTTACAGGCGAGACCACAGAGGAAACTGTTCCAGCGGCTGCCGCAAACGAGCTTACCGTTTCGGAAAGACCCCATATCGAGCGCAGCAGTACCGAGAAAAACAAGTACACAAGAATTTCCGTTGTGTGCAAGCAGAACAAATTTGAGGAGCTTAAACGCGAGCTGAGCGCTGTGGGCGTGACCGGCTTTACGGTAACGCAGGTGTTAGGCTGCGGAACCCAAAAGGGCGCAGGTGAAAGATACCGCGGAGTACCTGTTGAAGCCACTCTTCTGCCAAAGGTAAAAGTCGAGGTCGTAGTATCAAAAGTGCCTGTTGAGACGGTAGTCGAGGCTGCAAGAAAGGCTCTCTACACCGGACATATCGGCGACGGAAAGATATTTGTTACCGACATTGAGGACGTTGTAAGAGTACGTACGGGAGAAAGCGGCTATGATGCTTTGCAGGACGCGGAATAACGTATTCCCTGCGGAAATGCTTTACTAAAATGGATTTAAGAAAAAAGCGGCGGCGCATTAGCGTGCTATCCCTAACGAAGAATTAAGATTTATGTACTACCCGCAAGGAATGACCTTGCGGGATTGGTGCTATTCTGCGGATTTTCCGAGTTCCTCCGCTAAGAACGCCTCGCCGCATTCAAATGAATAGTGAATAATAATCGTATTCCCGCAGGTTCGTGAATACTTTTCGGGTTTCTCGAACACTTCTATCCTGCGGATAAACACCCGAAGCATCTCGGCGGTGAGCCGCGGCATTTCGATGTACTCCCTCGCTTGTTCTATGAATTTCCGGATATACTGCTCCTGCAAGTCAAGCTCGGCTGTTTTCCGTTCAAGTACGGCAAGCTTTTCGCGGAGCTTGTTCTGTTCGGATTCATAACCTGCCGCAAGCCGATCGTAGCGCTCCGGAGTAATTCTGCCGACCACTCTGTCCTCATACAGACAGCGGATCGTATTGTCGATCTGAGCGATCCGGGTTTCGATCTGCTTTCGCTCCCACTCTGAGGATTCGCTGTATTTCCTCGCCTCGGCTCTGCCGTTCCGCGCTGCCATTTCATAGAACTCATCAGCATTTTCCCTTGCATAGGCAGTCGTCTCTTTGAGGTTTTCAAGAACGATTTTGTCAAGAACACTCTCACGAATGTAGTGCGATGTGAAATCGGTTTTTCGGCTCTGATAGCCGCCGCACATAAAATTTTCAGTTCGGGTTTCATCGTTTTCGCCCTGTGAAGATAGAGCCTCGAGCCGCACTCACCGCAGTACAGAATTCCCGCATATTTGTCTATCTCGCCCTGCTTGTCGGGGCGTTTTCTTCCCTCAAAGTGCTTTTGAACAAGGTCAAAGGTTTTGCGGTCGATGATTGCTTCGTGAGTGTCGGGGGAATATCAATACATTCTCCGGTGCGTTCTTGATACGCTTTTTCAGCTTGTTGGACTTTGAGAAAGTTTTGAAATTTACCGTGTCGCCGCAGTACACTTGATTTGAAAGCATCCCGCGCACAGTCGTCTGCCCCCAATGATAAGGTCTGTTCATATCGGGATTGCCGGAGCGGTTTCCGTCACGCTGAAACGCATAAACTCCGGGCGATACGATTTTGTCGGCGGTAAGCCCGTCGCAGATTTTTACAATACCAATTCCGCTTGCGTAGGATTCAAAAATCCGTTTGACTATCGGAGCGGTTTCGGGATCGGGAACGATCTGTTTCGGATTGGCGGGGTCTTTCATATATCCGTATGGAATTGCAGTGCCCACTCGCTTTCCGCGCTCGCCTTTCGCCCGCTGAACTGCGCGTATCTTCTTGCTCGTATCGCGGGCGTACAGGTCGTTAAAGTAGTTCTTGATTCCTGCAAAATCGTTCACGCCATTGATCGAATCCACACCATCGTTGACTGCAATAAACCTTACATCGTATTGCGGAAAAGTGATTTCCATGAGCAGACCTGTCTGTAAATAATCTCTGCCGAGACGCGACTGGTCTTTCACGATCACGGTTGAAACGCGCTCATTTTCGACGTCGTTCATCATCTCCTTGTAGGCGGGGCGTCCCGTACTCGCTCCCGAATATCCGTCGTCAACATAGAATTTGCAGTTGAAGAACCCATGCTCGTCGGCGTAATTTCTGGAGGATAAGCTTTTGGTTCTCAATGCTGACCGATTCCCCATCACGTTCATCGTCGTTGCTTAATCGGCAGTAGATGCCCACGTTGTATGTTGTATCCATCATCTTTCTTTTACCTCCCGACCATCTTAGAATCCATACCTCGTGCGGCAAAATGGCTCCGCAGGTTTTACCCTGCATGAATATCTTACCGGAGAATCCACCGCCGCGCAATGATACGGCAGGCCGCGAGGCTTTCTGTTATTTGGAACCGCTGGCAGCTGGAATGGCTTCCGACATGGCGCGTCTGACTGCCAGCTGTTCCAGCGTCTTTCCCAGGTCCTTTTCTCCCGAAAAAAAGC
>Ga0209064_1000751_pt1 | contig 67389 bp, 82 predicted proteins | sample Inofromicrocosms_FD_187498 | JGI IMG/M metagenome (GOLD analysis project Ga0209064, IMG submission 187498) | Mouse cecum microbial communities from Vienna, Austria - Inoculum for glucosamine and mucus D2O microcosms (SPAdes) (version 2) | ecosystem: Host-associated > Mammals > Digestive system >...
CCAAACAACCGAAAACAATGAAAGCAACTGAAAAGAAATGCACACTTATAAATAGCTATAAAACAGCACATTTATTTTCATTTGTTTGGTTGTTGTTTTCATTTTAGATATGTATTCTATAAATCTGGTAAATTTTGCCATGCATTGTTTGTATTGTTAATGTTTGTGTGTGAAAAGCCACCCGTCGCGGGTGGCTTTTTTTCGTGGGGAGGCGGCCCGCGAGCCCCGCGCGAATGCGGTACGGCCTTTGCACTCCCCGACGGAAACGAATCATCATGGAACGCAGAAACACGCAGGAACACTTCGCCGACCAACCCTCCCGCACGGACGAATACAAGCAGTCGGGACAATACCGCTCCATGCAGGTGCCGGTCGTGACGCAGAACATGCCCGACGACACCTTCGACGAGGGCGGACCGATGGTCGCCACGCACGGCGACGAGCCCCCCACCCGGCGCGAGCTGGAGCAGGACGTGACGATGACCAACCCGTCCGTCGAGAGCATGGAGGGCCGCGGCTGACGCCGCCGCTCCCCCGCCCTGCCGGACGGCACACCGAAAACCGCCCCCGGAGACCGTACAGGTCTCCGGGGGCGAAACGTTCCGGAGGGGGCAGCGACGCCGGCCCGGCCCTGCGCCCGCAGGCGGACTCCCACCCCTCGCAGCTACCGCAGGCATCACGTGCGGCTCATCGACTTGTAGAGCTCCAGGCGCTTCTCACAATACCTCGTGACGATCCCGCCTATACGGACGACCCGCGCCATATGCATCCTGAGTTCGCACGGATGCAGCATGAATTTCCGCTCCTCGAAAGCCTTGCGGGCAAAACTTCTCAGGCAGGCCAGCGTCGTGTTGCCCTCGGTGTCGGTGTCGTCGAAGAGCAGCATCAGCTCGGTCGATAAGGTCCGCATGCATTCGTGCAGGATGACGGGATCGTCGCAGCCGCACGGCTCGCTGTGGTAGACGTAATACAGCATCTTGTAGTAGAGAATCGCCGCTTTCGCCGTCATGTATGCCGCCCTTGCGGATTGCACACGGACCACCTCTTGCGCAAGGCATCGACGTCGTTTTACGACGTCGGCGGTTCGCCGCCCCACGCGGCGGACTGCACTCGCCGAGGCTCGCGCCCTCCTGCCGCCGGCGACGAACCGCACATATCCCGGAAAAGGAAGCCTCGGGGCCGCTCGTGCGAGTCTCGTTTTCCTGAAAACCAAAAAGGACAGCCTTTCGGACTGTCCTTTTGATCTCTGAGCGGAAAACGAGACTCGAACTCGCGACCCCAACCTTGGCAAGGTTGTGCTCTACCAACTGAGCTATTTCCGCAATTGCCATCCTTGAACCGGATTGCGAGTGCAAAGGTAGAGAAAATTTCTGTCCCTGCAAATTTTTTCCGCACTTTTTTCGAAAAAAATTCACGCAGCCGGCCGGAATCCGCAATACACCGCTCTTGCAGAGAGCGTGCACGATGCCGATAAAACACAATGTGCCAAAAAGATAACCACCCTATCGTATGCCGATGAAGCGGAAAGGCTCGGCCGGACGAAACGATTCGTTGGCTTTTCCGTTGTAGGTGGCATAGTCGGCGAGACTGAGCTTCATGACCGGGGCCTCGGGACTCAGGTCGAAGTCCGTGAGATCGACCCAGAACACATCGGGAGTCAATGCCGTCTCGAAGAAATAGACGCGGTTTTTCTGATCGGACACCGAGCGCCAGCGGGTAGACGAGATGTTCGGTTCGCTTTCGGAGGATATGCCGAACGGCACCGAACAGTTGCGTATGACGCTGAACACGCTCGCGACGGCGATCCGCATGTCGTCCGTCGCGGGAATGGCGCGGATGTAGTAGGAGGCACGCACGAAACGGTCGGCGGCGCGGTTGGTGCCGGGCAGGAACAGAGTGCCGGGTATTCCCCTCCAGTAAGCGTCGAGAGCCAGCTGCTGTTCGAAGACGGGCGAGTTGGTCATGACCGTGTACGAGGGATCGTGGTGGATGACCAGCCTCCCGTCGATGTACTCGAAGATGGCATTGTCGCCTCCGGCGTCGGAGATCGAGAGATGCAGCGAGGTGAACTTGCGCGTGCCGGGGATGTAGTCGCTCACCACGACGAAGGGATCGCGGCCGAGAAACTCGACCGCCTCGGCTACGGTGGCGAAGTTGTCGAGCACGTACTGGGCCCACAGCGACACGGAAAGCCCCGGCATGCCGCCCGCGGGATCGAAATCGGGATATTTCGACTCGGCGAGCCACAAAAGGTTCGCCACCAGTCCCTTTTCGTTCATCCCGTCCGTCGTGGCCATGTTCCAGGCGCTCGCGATGACGCTGCCGTACTTCGAGGTCCACTCCACGGAGCGGGGTCCGACCTCGCCGCTGCGGCGCATGCCGCGCGGAAAGACCCAGATATCGGGGTCGATTTCGTCTTTCCAATCCATGGAGCGGGCCGTGAGCACGGTTCTCCCCGGGCCCTCGTATACGACCCTCGTGCACGCCGCGGCGTCAGGGAGCCCGGCCGCACACGCCATGACGGCGGCCGCGCATCCCGCGATGAATTTTCTGCCTCCTTTCATATACGCCTACGCGAAGCATACCCCGTGCCACAAACCGCGCAGGGACGGCCGGGATCCGGAAATCGGCGTTCCGGCGCCCTGCAACGGCGCCGCGCGGGACGTCGGACGGAGGTTCTCGAAGCAAAATTGCGGAAAACGCACCGTTTTTCGAGTGCGATTCGTATCTTTGCGGTAATGAAAAACCCGATCGAACTATTCGCGACGCTGGGGGACCGGCTGGCGGCATTCGGCGACGATGCGCGCACGGCCGCAGTCATCGCCGGAGCCTGCGCCGCAAATCCCTGGTTCACGCCCGCCGAAATCCGGCGGGCCGTGGATGCGCTGCGCACCGACATGCTCGACCGCGCCAGGCTCGCCGCATGGCTCGGACGCTACCCGCTTCCCGTCGCACGTCGCGCCGACGTGCTGGTCGTCATGGCGGGCAACATTCCGCTGGTCGGATTCTTCGACCTGCTGTGCGTGGTGGCGGCCGGCGACCGCTGCCTCGTGAAGCCCTCGGCCAAGGACCGCGTGCTGACGGAATATGTCGTGCGCCTGCTGCTCGAAATCGACCCCGAGGCGCCCGTGGCCCTCGCGGGCGACGACGCCGATGCCGATGCCGTGATCGCCACGGGCAGCGACAACGCCAACCGCTACTTCCGCACGCGCTATGCGGGCATCCCCACGCTGCTGCGCGGCAGCCGCCACTCGGCAGCCGTGCTCTCGGGCGAGGAGACGGAAGCCGACCTGGACGGACTGGCCGACGACCTGTTCGCCTACTCGGGCCTCGGGTGCCGCAGCGTGTCGCTGCTCTTCCTGCCGCGGGGATACATGCCCCCACTGCGGGCCGCGGCGCACAACCCCAAATACGGCAACAACTACCGACAGACCCGGGCGCTGCTCGCGATGACCGGCACGCCCTATCGCGACCTGCACGGAGCCGTGCTCGCCGAGGGCCGGGAGTTTCCGCGCGAGTTGAGCCGCATACATTACACCTATTACGACACGCCCGCCGAGGCGGAAGCGTGGCTCGCGGCCCACGACGACGAGTTGCAGTGCGTGGTGAGCCGGTGCGTGGCCCATCCGCGCCGCGCCGACTTCGGCCGCGCCCAGCGTCCGGCACTCGACGACTACCCCGACGACCGCGACACGATGCAATTCCTGCTGGAGGTGTCGCGCGGACAGAACGCCCCACACGACCGGACATGAGAATCCTCGTCATAAGCACCTGCTTCCATCCGAAAAACAGCATCGCCTCGTACCGCATCGAGGCGTTCGCCCGCTATTTCCGCGAGGCGGGCCACTCGGTGACCGTGCTCACGGAGGGCGAGCGCGACGAAGTCGCCGCGTGGCACGGCTGCGAGATCCGCTACGTCGCCACGCCCCTCTTTCCGGAGTCGGAACTCGCCCGTCTCCGGACGGCCAGGGGCACAGGAGCCTGGCTCCGGCGCAAGCTCCACTCGCTGATGGTGCGCACCACGGCCGACATGAAATTCACGTGGCGGCACAGAGCCCTCCGCGAAGCCGGGCGGCTCTTCGCACAGGGCGGGTTCGACGTCGTTCTGAGCTCCTACATGCCGCTGGCGCCCCACATGGTCGCCCTCGGACTGCGCCGGAAAGGCTACGCATTCCGGTGGGTGGCCGACATGCGCGACGAGATGTCGCAGCTTACGCTCTCGCCGCGCTACGTCCAGCGCCGCATCGTGCCCTACGAGCGGAGGATTCTCCGCTCGGCGGACCTCGTAACGACGGTCTCCGACCCCATCATCGAGGGTTTTCGCAGCATCTGCGGCCACGACCGCTTCCTGAGGGTCATGAACGGCTACGAATTCGACGAGGTGCACGACGCCTCGTTCCAGCCCCGCTTCACGATGGCGTTCGTCGGACATTTCTATTGGGCGATCACCCCCGACCACTGGTTTCGCGCCGTGTCGGAGCTGCTGCACGAAGGGGCGCTGCGGGCGGAGGAGTGCCGGATCGAACTGATCGGCGACCATCGGAACGTGCGCATTCCGGAGCACCTGACCTCCGTCGTGCACGTCGCCGGAGAGGTTCCGCACGACGAGGCGTTCGCGCGGATGCTGCGAGCCGACACCCTCGTGCTGATCCATCCCACGGGCCGCAAGGGGGTATACACGGGCAAGATTTTCGACTACCTGCCCACCAACAAGCCGATCCTCGCGCTGTGCGACCCCCGCGACGTCGCGGCGGAGCTGCTGCGCGAAACCGGCGCCGGATTCGCGGTCGATAACGACGACATCGCCGGCATCAAGGCGCAGATTCTGCGGTGTTATTCGATCTGGCGGAACCGCGAGGTGCTGCCGCGCGACTGGGACAGGATACGGCAATACACACGGAGAAACCAGACCCGCATACTGATCGACCGCCTCGCGGGCGGCGCCCACCCGGCATCGGGCGCGCACACGCACGGCGGCGAAAGAGATTGAACAACCGATAAAAAAAGATACTACGATGTCAATGGTTTTCCGATTCCGGATGCTGAGCGACGAGAACGACCGGTTTGTCCGCGACTACGAGGTGATGTACGACAGCACGCTCGCCGACCTGCACCGCTTCATTCTCGAATCGCTCGAATACGACGACTGCATGGCCTCCTTCTTCACGGCGGACGACCGCTGGAACAAGGGGCGCGAATTCACGCTCATGGATATGGGCGACGGAGGCGACGAGGGCCCCGTGGCGATGGACCGCGTGACGCTGGGCCAGATCATCCACAACCGCCGCGACCGCCTGATCTACCTCTTCGACCTGTTCGGCGACCGGGCCTACTACCTGGAGCTGACGGGCGCCTATGCGGCCGATCCCGAAGCCCGCTATCCGCGCGAGATCTTCGCCGCGGCCGACGCTCCGGATCAGTACGACCCCTCGAAAAACGTCGTGGAGGACGACGGCTCGATCTTCGAGGAGATGATGGGCGACTTCAGCGATTTCGAGGGCGACGACTCCTACGACGATGAGTAAACGGCTCCTGGTCATCGTCGGACCTACGGGGTCGGGCAAGACCGACCTGAGCATCCGGCTGGCCCGCCACTACGGGGCGCCGATCCTCTCGACCGACTCGCGGCAGTGCTACCGCGGCATGCCGATCGGCACGGCGCAGCCCACGCCCGAGCAGCTGCGCGCGGCCGAGCACCACTTCATCGCCTCGCACGACCTCGACGCCGAGCTGAACTGCGGCACCTACGAAACCCAGGCCCTGGCCTGCCTCGAAGAACTCTTCGCCCGCCACGACCGCGTGATCGCGGCAGGCGGCTCGGGCCTCTACGTGAAGGCGCTGTGCGAAGGGATGGACGACCTGCCGCAGGCCGACGGGGCGCTGCGCGGCGAGCTCGCCCGCCGCCTGCGCGACGAGGGGGTCGAAGCCCTCGCGGAGCAGCTGCGGACGCTCGATCCCGAACACTACGCCACGATGGACCGCCGCAATCCGGCCCGCGTGCTGCGGGCGCTGGAGGTGTGCCTCGCTACCGGACGCCCCTACTCGTCGCTACGCACGGGCGTGCGGCGGGCGCGGCCGTTCGGCATCGTGAAGATCGGCATCGACATGCCCCGCGACGTGCTTTACGAGCGGATCGACCGGCGCGTCGATGCCATGATTGCCGAGGGGCTGGAGGCGGAGGCGCGCAGCCTCTACCCCTACCGCCGGCTCAACGCGTTGCAGACGGTGGGCTACCGCGAGTTCTTCGACTACTTCGAGGGGCGCACGGATTACGCCGCTGCCGTGGAGGCGATCAAACGCAACTCGCGGCGCTATGCCAAGCGGCAAATGACCTGGTTTCGGCGCGATCCGGAGGTGCGCTGGTTCGATCGCGAAGCGGTGGATGCGATGATTGCGTATGCCGATTTTGGCGATTAAGGATTATTTTCGTACTTTTGCACCGGCTAAGGCAGAACGACGGTTGCCCGAATGGTGGAATAGGTAGACACGCCGGACTTAAAATCCTGTGGCCAGCAATGGCCGTGCCGGTTCGATCCCGGCTTCGGGTACATAGAGGACTGAAATTCAGTCCTCTATTCTTTTTGCAGAACCGCTTGCAGAACCAAATGAATCCGATACCCAAAATTTGAGCGGCCTTCAGCCCGACACCGAAGACCGCTCCGCGAACGATTTTCAAAGGTTCGTTATTCTACACATTCTCTTGATACATATACCGACTCAAACATCAACGCGCCAGAACGTACTTCGCCTATGACTGTTCCAAATTTCAAGTCTGTAACTTTTATTTTCGTTCCCTTATCAAGGATGAAAGCCTCCTTGTTGTTAATCATTCTCGATAGTTCTTGGCTGTCTTTTCGATTGCAAACCTTGTTCAGTTTGTCAAATGAATCTTGCGAACTCGCAGCGAGGCATTGCTGGTTAGTGGCTATGGTTTCACCTGCTTTTATACCTTTTCCAGATGACCCGCATGAACACAGCAAAAGAAGCATAGCAGAAATGAGGATGAGTTTTTTCATTATACCTTTCCTTTTAGAATTTGTGCCTTTTGTAGTCTGATATTCAGTTTGTCGATATATTTGCTATCATTTCGATAGATAGTCATAGCAGAACGAATAACACGAATTTCATCATCATAGTTTCCGAGCCTTCGATACAATACCATGAGCCGGTCGTATGGGTGTCGGGTTATGTATTGACCTTCAACGATATTTTGCTCATAGCACTTTATCGCTTCGTCAATATTGCCTGATTTTTCAAATTCGATGCCCTGATTATTGCGAGAGACTACCGGTGTAATGCGTGCGGAAAATTCTTCATTGCGGCGACGTAATTCGGAAAACTCTTGTTCAAATGAACTGGCAGATTGGATAGATTTTCTTTTTTGGCCTCGAATACCTATGAAAATACCGAACAGTCCGGAAACTGCTATGCAACATAGTATGAAAACAAGACCATTCATGCCTCTCCTTTAAGTGCAACGGGAGGCACACAGCAAAAAGAATCGTGGGCGTCCCTCGTCGGTCAAGAGGCATCGCCAAACGCCCACAGCCACAACAAGGGAACGCCCACGAAACTCGCAGGCGTTCGACCATTGCCGAGTGGCTGTTCAAAAATTTGGCGATTTTCTTGACCTCTCGCAATAGCAAACGCTATTATACAAATATTTGCTTCAAAGGTAGATAATTTTCTGAAATATCGCTAAAATATGGCACGGAAATACTATTACCTACCTATATGAGACGGCGGGCCAGAGTAACGATATTCTTCCGGAAGACGAACACTATGACAACGAGAAGCACCCAGAATCCTTTCATCTTCGTCTGTTGCCACCATGTCAATTTGCGTTCAACCTCGACTATTTCGGTATTCACTCGGTCTCGGTAAACGATGCTATCCCGATATATTACCTCTTTTTCGGTTGGAATAGGTCGTTTCTGGGGCTTATTGGCGAGTGAGTGAGACAATGACCCGTCGGCATTGATTCGGGCATCGGAAACGGCAAAAGAGGTCTCCAGATGGCTCGTCGTGTCTCGCACAGTTTGCCGCTCGCTTTCTACCGGTACTTCCACAAGTACGGTATCGGGGATATACTCGGTTCGCACAATCGTCTCGACCCGCACGCTGTCAGCAGTAGAGGTCGTAAGGTGGCGGCACGGACAACATGCCGTAACCGCCGCCAGAATGAGAATGAGTAGTAGGTTTTTCATCACGCTTCAAATTTGATGTCGTTGATTCTGTTTTTCCATCCTTTGAGGAATCGAGCCTGCGTAGGGTCTCGCCGGACGATGTTTTCGACGAATTTCAGCCGGGCGGCATGAATGTTGGCGAACAATGTCCGCTGGTCGGCCGAGTTGATGGCCGCAAGAGTTTTCGGGCCGACAATACCATCGGCGGCGACTTCGAGAACTCCCTGCACTTGCTTGATAGAGGTTCCCGGCCCGGATGCCCATGCCCAATCGACCACAATGTTTGCGATGGATTGGTTTACTATTTCGTCGGCTTTCCACGGATTCCAATAACCCGATTTGAAGATGTGAAGCCATTGTTCGTCCGTAATGTTCTTCAGTTGCTCCACGGTCGCATCCTTGCCATAGAACTGTCGAAATGTACCGATAGTAATACCTTTGTTGGTTGCGCCACCTCTATCGAGAGGGTCGTTTACGAATCCGCCCTCCCAGCGTAAGATGAAGGGCTGGAGTAGTTTTGCGTTAGCCATAAGTTACTGTTTTTCTTTGTTACTACTTTTTGCAGTTGCGGCGGCCCTCGCTTCGTCGAGGTTCCGCAAAAGATTGAGGATTTCTTTTGGGTCTTGCGTCTTGGCAAGTTCTGCAACTATGTCGGTTACTTTGGCCGCAGACGAATGTGCGGCCCGAAGGTTTTCTCGGACACTCCAACCTTCAATGCCGACAGCTATCACGGCTGATACGGCCGAGGCATAAGGCATTGACCAAATGCCGAACAATAGCCCCAATACGTCAATGCACATAAAGAGTCCCGTAACCTTCCCGTAGTCCCCGAATTTGGTGAATGTCCGGCGGAGACCGTGGGAATCAATAGGAATATTCAGAACCCTCGCTTTGCGGATTCCTGTTCGCATATCAATCATTACGGCGACAAGCATAACCGCCCAGATAATGATTTCCAGAAGCACGGCTCGACGCAATACCAACGCTTCCACGCCAAGTAATTCGTTAATCATTCGGAACATGGGCTATCAGAGAATATATGCCAGCAGAGCAACAATCCATATAGTTGCCCCTCCAGCAATGGTTACATAAACATCTTTTTTGTCGGCCTCTTCATCATGGATATAGTCTTTCCAGACGGCGCAGGCCACTACGGTAAAGATGGAAAGACCGAGAGCGAGCCAGAATACCCACGAAGTCGTGATGAGTACGAGAAACGGAGGTGATGCAAAGAAGATAGCCGCCGCGATAGCCGCGCCGAGTGCATAGTGCTGGTACTTGTCCTTTTCGATGGCGTTTAGCCATGACAAGGCTCCCTCCGCATTCTTACGAATGGAGGCGATGATGCTTTTCATTTGGTCTACAAGTGCTTTAATCAATTTTTTCATAACACTACAATTAAATAATTATTTATAACCAATCGTTTAGGTTTATGATTTGAAAAGAGAATGCACCGTCATTACGGCTTGCGCCGTCGCTGACCTCGACAACGAAATATGAGGCTCCCGGTTCAAGCAGGGATGCTTTCATAAGGCCGCCGAGGTAGCCAGTCATATTGACGATATAACTACCAACTATCAATCCCCACGCAGACGGAAAATTAATCCGATACTTGCCGACATCTAACCTGCTTACGGATAAAGTGCCGTTGTCAAAACTTTTATAGTTTATGGATGCCCCCGACGATGTGCCATAAACAATACCTTGCGCCAATACATTCAAATTCCTACCGTATCTCGATGTAGTCATCATATTAATACGGCGCATAACTATCCACCCGAAAAAGGTTTTGTTGTCGCCATAACCCATTAACTCTATAACTTCGCGGCTCATTTGCAACTCTGATTTGGATATGCCGTTTTCATAAAAATACTTTCCCGTAGGAGCAGAAATAGCCGCCCACCCGCTACTGATTGTATTTCCCCAACGGTAATTTACAATACATATACGCCGACCGCTTTGTTCTAAATCCCAAGGTAAACTATAGGCGGTAATCCAACCGCCGCCACTTGAAAGCAAAACAACATTATCGCTATAATCGACGTCAAAAGAATCATCCGCTTCTGAAAATGGGTTGCGCAAAGAACCGGTAATTTTTACGTCGGTAAACGTTCCGCCTTTTGCTTTGATGTTTCCAGCAGAATCCCATGTGATGTTCCCTTTGGCGAGTTGTCCGGAACCGTCCACGCCACTGAAATAAATCATCGTTTGTCCTGCGGTGTTTGCAATCTGTATGGTTGCATTTTTCATCGACAGCACATTGGCGACTGAGGCGTTCCAATCTATGTAGGTCTTGTCATTGCCGATGCGGAACGCATTGTTCAGAAAATCCATGAAATTCTTGCCGTTGGCCGATGCCACTTTGTTCGTTATGACTTGCCCCGGCAATACCTCCGTAAACCCGTACAGCGAAACGTAGCTGCGCTCGCCGTCATACTCGCTGTTCAGTACGCCCATGAGCAAGTGATAATATCCGGATACGCCCTCCATTGCGATAGCCTGTTCGCTGATGTAGAACGTGCCTGTCTTGGCCGTTTTGCTAACTTTTGCGTAGAGGTAGTATTTCTTGGTTCCGTCGGTCAGCGTCGGCGTAGTAAAGGCGGGGAGCGACCAAAACTTATACTCGTCGGCTACATGGCTCGACGATATGGTGTCGATGCCGAGCGTGTAGTGCTGGATGATACCGGCAGGAACGGACAGCACCTTTGTCATCTGATTGTACGTTACATTATGGGCGATTGGCGTCGGGTTCGTCATATTATTGACGAACTCAAATTGTAGGCTCTTATCGCCGATAAGCATAGCCATCGTTTGTACGGCTATGGGGTTTATAGAGTTCGAGAAATTATCGAGCAACGCATCACCCAACATTTCGATAGTTTCCATAGAATCCCGATACCGACGTTTGGTGAACTGCAATGCCTCTCGGTGTTTGTTGTCGATAACAACCTCCGTCTCCTCGACTTTATTCATCGAGTTTTGGAACGACGACGAAACTGGAGCGTTCGATAGTTCGATGGTCGGAGAGTGGGGATTATTGCAAAAATCCTTGACGCTGATGATACGCACAAGCGAACCTTCGGGGTGGAACTGCTCGTCGCTGAACAGCACATAACCGCCCGGCTTGATGCGTCCACCAATATTCAACCAATCTTTTTTTGCCCAAATGCCGTCAAGTTCACCTTTGAACGTGAACAACTCGCCCGTATTCTCGTAAAAGAACCGTGCCGCTTCTCTGAACATATCCCACGAGGCTCCAGACTTGTCCGAATTGTTGCAAACATAGGCATCTGGCAACGCGACATGGAAAACAGCGTATTTGTCGCCTACCGCCAACTTGTAAATGTCGTTCGGCATGGTCTCACCGTCAATGTCCTGCGGGACAATCTCGAACCTACGTTCGGCGTGTTTGTATTTCACGTCGAACTCTTTGCCAACGAGCATTCCAGATTGAGGAATGACGGTCATTGTTTCTCCCTCGATAAGGCAATCCGAGAAGTTTAACTCCTCCGGGATGGTATTGTCGATGAAGTCGTAAAAGTGCTTGCCTTTATCCACTTCGATTACGGATGTAACCGACCCGATACGTTTTGGGTATATGTCGCTACAATCAAGGCTGTCTTCTGCCTTGCTAACCAACTCCTTTCCCTTCTGGGTGATATATCGACCGTCAGCACTCGACAAGTAGCTTACTCCTTCATACACGAGTGTTTGGCTTTTGGGTAGAAGGAGCTCGGAATTACCATACTTGCCGGGAACAATGTTATCCGTTCCTCCCTGAACGTACAGAATCTCGAAATTGCGCGAGTCGCTTTTGTTCGACCGGGATATTTCCTTCTTAAACCCATTTCCTTTACCATAGGAAAGTGCAAGCGGATTGTCCTTGAAATATTCGACCTTGCGAAGGTGTATTGTTTTGCCTTCAACCTCCCACTCCGTATCGAAGGCATCGGCAATCTGGTTCAACGCATCGCTACAATATGCGTGATTGAATGAAATGACCTGCTCCACAGCATCAATACATTCTCCGACTTCCCAGCCGGATTCTCGCATATTCATATTGTCCACAATGAGCTGAATAAACTCATGTGGTTTGGCCGTGTACGGGAATTTCAGCCGACCGTCCACGGGATTCTTAACCTTGTACTTCTCGGCTCCGGCCCAACCGGATTCGAGGGTCAGGGTGTATGAAAAATTCCGAGTTGAGTTCTTTGTAAAGTTGCTCGCTTTGAACAATGAATATACTTGCCCTTCATACTCGACCCACGCACCCACGGGGATTTCCACATGGTGCGTGAGTGAGTAGTAAAGGACGAGTTTATCCTTTTCCTTGACGGCCCGACGGCGATAACTGTTGTCATCAACCAGAACCTCAAGTTCCGTATCGTCGAAATGGATAATCATAGGTTAGGTGAACTGATACATTTTACCGCTACTGCCCAGCTTGGTACTCCGAATGGTCGTCAGGAATGGAAATTCGTCTTTCGGAATCTGGTCGAGCACACTTTTGATGGCCGACGAGTTGGTGAAAAACTTGCCTTCCTGACCGTCTTGGCGGAACTTCACGAGATACCGGTTGTCACCGTGCGTAGTCTTCATGTTCGGGATGAAGTCAAGGACTTCGATTTCGCAGTTGATGACGTCCGAAATTGATACCTGCTGACAGTTGAAAATCTTTTTGTCATCGACCTGCTTGATTCCCAATTCGCTGAATCGTCTCATTGTTTACTGAATCTTGAGGGTGTCGCAATCGGAATCGACCTGTTCTTTGACGGCCTTTCGTTCCGTCAGGAAGGATTTGTAGGCCGCGATATACTTCTGGGCCACATCGCCAGAGACATCACCGAAAACGCCTTCTTTTGCGGCATTGTAATCGTTGATGAGCTTCTTTTCGCGGTCTCTGTCCCAAAGGGTCGTTACGACGGCTTCCGTTATCTTGTTGCGAGTAACCGTACCCCACACGATAACTTCGTTGCACTCCCACTTTACCGTGGTCGTTCTCTCTTCCGTTCCTTCTCCTGAAGGCATCTGAATTTGCCGGATATTCCACCGGTAGGTATAGGAACCGTTGTTGTTGGTCTCGAATACCGAAGGTTTAGCATCGTAAACTGCCATGATACTCTTCTTTTGTGATAGATTTCAACAAATGTTTTGAATTACTGTATTTTACCCAGCCAAGCCAGCTACATAAACCTTGCTTGTACTCCTTCTAGGAGATTTTGCTACGTTTGTTCAATCGTGCGGCGGCACGGCATAGGTTTTTCTTGATACTCTTGCGAAGCCGCGTATGGCTATGCCGAAATACGAATCCGACATAATCAATTCCGCGGGTATCCACGGGGAAGACCTGATAATTGCCTTTCAGCGAGAGATTCAGCCGCGAATTAAGGTAGTCGTTGATTTGGACGAGCAACCCATGAAGGAAGGCTTTGTCTCGATGCAGAAAAACCATATCATCAGCATATCGGAAGTAATACTTCACTCCGACGACCTCCTTAATCCAATGGTCGAAATAAGAGAGGTAGAGATTGGCGAAATACTGCGACAAGTAATTGCCGATGGGCACACCATCTGCGCTGTCGATAATCTGGTCGAAAAGTTCAAGGGTGTCCTTGCATTTTATCTTTCGGCGGACGACCTGTTTTAGTATTTCGTGGTCGATCTCGGATAGAATTTCTTTACATCAATCTTGAGACAATACCGCGTATTTTCAACGTCTTTGAGCGCAAGTTTGACTTTTCTCATCGCTCCGGTAATGCCTCGCTTCTTGATGCACGAGAACGAATCCGTCGTAAAGACCGAGACCCAAATCGGTTCGAGGATATTCATAATGGCATGGTGTACTATTCTGTCGGGATAGTACGGGAGCCGGAATATCAACCGTTCTTTGGGTTCGTAGATTGTAAAAGTTTCATACGGTGAAGTTCTGAACTTTTTACTCTTCAGCAATTCGTGAAGTTTGAGTATGTTTTCCTCACGGTTCTTGTCATGCACCCGCACGCCATAAGTCCGGCCCTTTCCGCGTCGGGCCTTTTGGTCGGCCAGATGCAGATTGTCCAGACTGATGATTTTATCGTACAGGTTGCCAATCCGTTTCATTTCATTCTTTGCTTTTCATAATAGGAGCTTTCGGCTTCCGCCTACCAGCACCGTTTTGAGGTTTGTAATCTTTTGCCAAGAGGCAAGGTCGTTGCTCCCATATTTTTAATTAACCTTTGAAAATCATAGGTGAGACCTGATGTTCGCATTCGTATTCGAGGGGGTGTTATTCGAGTTCGCATAGGCGAGGCCCGCATTCGCACCGTTATTCGCGTTACCGCTGAACAGGACACCGCAAGAGCAACCAACCTTTTATCGAATCCCAGACGGCTTATGCCGTCTGGGGGATAAAGCAAAGGCGAGACCCGAAGCTCGCAGCCGTATGCGAGGGGGCGAGATACGAGCTCGCATAGGCGAGGCCCGCAACCACACCGCTATCCGCGTTACCGCCGAACAGGACACCGCGCAGGGACTTACCGGAGGCCGGAATGTTGGTATAGTGGTAGTCGCAGAAATACGTCGTTGTACCTGCTCCAACCTCTTCCGGCATGATTTCGCCAAACTCCCCGAAGATGAGAGCCTTTACATAACCTTCTTTCCGGGCTTCGAGTCCACGCATGGAGTAGCCGTCATAGTTGCTGTCGTTGTACTTGGACGGGTCGTCGCTGACATAGACCTTACTCGTACCTCCGTCGGCTTCCGACGAAATTTCGACGTTGATACCATCCGTCCATTTCCAGATATGGCCGAACGGATTTTCGATACCACGGTAACGATTCACCATGACAGTCGCATGGGTACCACCATCCTCTTTCTGCATTGTATAGGCCACTTCGCCAGAGGCATTGCCGAGTTCATCCGTATATCCACACGGGACGAACGGATAGTAGCTGTTGTAGCCAGACCAATCAGATACGGTCGTCACTCCATTGCCAAGACCGCCCTGCGCGTATCCGCTGGCATCCTTCTGGGCATTGAACGCCGCCTGACTGTTGAAGTTGGCGTATTCGATGTAGTACAACCAAACCATCGTTTTGTAGAGGTTGTAATCGGCGCAGTTCCATTCCTTCGTGGCTGTGTTTCGATTGCGAGCGTAGGTTCTGAAATTGGTTCTCGAAATGGCGGTTGCAGGGCGTCCGAGCAAGGTGCGGTATGAACCATCCCATGCGGAATTGTTGCCGCCGCCTCGGTAGTCTGCATCCATGTTCACGACCGAGCACAATTTGTTCGTGCTACGTTGTACTGTCGCTTCGTATGCGCTTATGTACCCCTTCGGAACGAAGTGATAACCGGGGATAGGATAGAGGCTGATTTTCGCCCGCCGTTTCGTTCCATCTGTCTCGAACTTACGGTAGTGTGCCGGAATCTCAACCATCACCTGACCGATGGAACCATCGCGCAGATGTGCCAGCCAGTTCGTCGGGGTAAGATACTCGACAATCTTGCCGCTGTCGTTGAGAATACATCCCTTCATCATGTTCTGAATCGGGAGACTCTTGTGGAGAGCGACATTACCGATGCGAGTACATACCGGCGACGAAACAGCCGTGTCCCATTCGATACCGTAGGAACATTCGTCCTCGATGTACGGAAGCAGAGTCGCAAGCTGGGCCTGCTTACTCTCGCCGTCTGTATCAAGAACCTCGACGAGCAAATTGAACGGATTGGTCGTGCCGACGTGCGGCAATTCATTGAGACGTTTGCCGTTCTCAAACGCTTCGACAATTTGAAGCAATTTTGCTTCCTGTTCAGGAGTAAATGCCATAATTTTCTCTATTTGAATCGAATTACTGATTTTCCGTTCTGTGCCGAGAACCGAATCGAATCGGTCTTGACAAGTCTCATCGCTTGGGGCTTCCGTAGCGAGCCGACAACTCTGCGGAGCCTTCTGGATAGGCTGATAAATAGTGATATTATCATACCTCTACCGCGCTTCCGCAACCCCAATACACGTCGTAGTGCTCCAGAATGGAGCTGTCGGCTCCGATGGCTGAAACTGCGAGCGGACTCCAATCGTTGAGCACGAACGGGGCATCGGAGAAGACTTGCTCTTGCCAACACCGCACGTTCATTATTACGTCGATTTTTGCTGTTTCTGCCTTTGGTCGAATATAGACCGAGAAGGGCATGTTATCGGGAAGGGAGAAACCGTTGTCAAGGTTTTCCACCTTGCCGTGAGAAACAATCCTTCCGCCGTTGATAAATTCGCTGATGTAGCCTTTCTGTTTCATTTTCAGTATGTTTTAAGTGAAACGAATATTTCCGCTTCCGGTCAGACGGATTGACGAGGAGGCGACTTTTCTCATGTACGGTTCAACAACCTTGATTTCGACCGTTTGGTATATCTCCGTATTTTCAGTAGGGATGACATGCACCTTGCTGATACCTGCGGACTTGGGGATGATTTGGCCGCCCGGCAGGACGGACACGGCCCGGTCATCCGAAAGGAACAACACATTTCGACCGGTATTTGTCGGCAACAGTTCGTATGCAATCCGAAGAGAGGCTGGATTACGCAGAGTTATCACCTTCGGATAGGTAAGATTCATCCCGGTAGGAATCATCTTATACTGACCGACCAAAGACTCTTCAAGTTCTTCCAGCCGAGCAATGGTAGCAAGTGCTTGTTCTTTGACCTCGGTAGTCTCCTGCGCGGCTTGCTCGGCCGCAGATGCTTGCATCCCGGCATTGGCGGCTTCATTAGAGGCAGTTCCGGCGGCTTGATTTGCCGCAGACGCGGCACGGTCAGCAGCCGCGGCCTTCTCGTCGGCCAACTTTGCCTTTTCGTCGCAATTATCGGCCGCGGTTTTGATGAACTCAAGACCTATCTTGACGCTCTTGTTATCTTTGTCCACTCCGATAGTGAACAATCCCGTAAAGGATGAAGCAAGCGGCAACTTGCTTATTTTTATCTTCTTAATCATATTCTGACAAGTCTATTGCGGACTCTCCGTCCTCGGTTATAATCAGCATGTCATCTTCAGACGCAAGGAGGTATTCTTCACCTTCAACACGGAAGGACGTGAATACCAGAGTAAGGTCGAATACCCACCATATTTTCCCATGTGTGAATAGGAACTGACTCGAAGAGCAACTTTTATAGTAGCACGGGTATTCATAGCCTGTGTATTCGACAAAAAGGAGCCGTTCATCGGGCCGCGTAAGGTCATAGAGCAATGCGTTGTAGTTACGCCAGAACTCGTCGAAAGTGTGTGCCCTCAATGAACATTTCAACTTAACCTCTTTGGTCTGGAATGCCACATATTCGCCATCATAGATTGCCCCATTCTCACGCTGTAAATTCTGCAATAGGTTTTGTTTTACTGCCGGAGATTTGAGCACTTCGGCGAGGCTCCCTTCCAAAATCGTTACTCCGTATTGGCCGAGGTCGCGCCCATCCAACTCATAACCGCTCGTTCTGGTTATCGAGGTCTCTGGGACAACGTAAGAATATCCCCGGAGAGGGAAATCGTCGGAAAGTTGCAGGGTGAAGGTTTCTGCACGCGGATAGTGAGTCATAGCCTGCTGACTGGAAAGCCTTAATCGAAATGTTCGAGCAATGGCAGGAACCTCGAAGTCGTGATAGCCGGTATCCGACATGGCGGCAAGGAACGCACCGAATCGGGTTGCTTTGTGGGAGGCAAACTTCACTTGAACAGTCTTTGTGTCAAGGGTCGGTTCGGATAAATCGAACTCTTCTCCGTCCTCTTCAGGCCAATCATTGCTATCTACCTTTTTCAAGGGAGGATATTGCAATAAGCTGACGAGGCCGGCATCGGAAATGAAGACCCCGAAACGTTCGTATGCGTCAATACCGTCTATGTTGAACTTACCTATCATAGCACTTTCGCATGTTCCGATATTTCGATAATGGCTTCGCCGCCACCGTCTTTGTTTGCAAATACGACCGCCCAATTTGAGGCTTTAATATGCGCGGTAGCTCCGTGCATCAAGACTACTTGATACCGTTCTCCGGGGATGTTATACTCCAACTCAGCGCGGCAATTACCAACGAGAATCACCAAAGGGCGGTTCTGAATCTTCACGTCTTCTTCGATATAAATGCCGAGGTTTTCGGCCGTAGGGCCTTTGAATTTTCGGCACATTTCAATCGTCGGGAAAGAACGCTTCGTGCAAAACTCGATGCCCTGCGGAGACGAAAACAGTTTAAGTACCTGTTCAAGGGTTTCCGTCCCCTTGAACATACTGCATACACGATATTTCTCCGCCATATTGAATAGCGAGCGATTTTCGCACTCCTTCTGCGCCTGTTGTTTGGCATCTTTCCATTGTGCGTATATGTCTCTAATAAGGGGCTGTTCCATTGCTATTTAACTCTTAATCCATCATCACCGATTTCGTCAAGTTTATTCCTCATGCTGGAAATTTGCTTGTCAATATTGTCGAGCCGCTTGCAATACTCGGTATTTGCGCGAATTATGTTTATGGCTTCCAGTATCTTATCACCCAAAAGGACTATCAATTTCACGTTTTCATTCATCGTGTAGGTGTGTCCTTGAATAACCGTAAGACGTCCGTTATTCTCATCAACACTCTCTTGACTTGCCGTTGCAATGCCCCGCTCGGAGGCTTCACGGGCATCATCGGTTACGGTAATCAAATTTTTGATGGAATCCGGAAGGCTGTCCCAAATGGTTTGGAACCCGACTCCTAAGGCATTGAGGTCATTGGCAAAATCGTTCATGGATTCCATGATGGCGTCGATACCCGCAAATTCACCGTCCTTGTACCACTTCGATTTGTATTTGTCGAAGATGTCGCCCAGCGGTTCTTCAAGGAATTTGCTCACCAACATTCTTTTGATGACGTTGGCTACGATGTCGTCTACCTTCTCGCCCCATGCTTCCGCGGCATCTTCTCCTGCTCTGAAGGCTTCGATAAAGGCATCACCGAGTTCGCTTGCAAGGTCAGCGGCACTACCGCCCATAATCTCCTCGACAATATCGTTGATGATTTTATTCGCCTCTTCTCCAAGTTCAATAATCTGACGCTCCCAATCTGCGATTTTGCCGTGGTCAGTCTCTTTCTTGGCATCCTCGTTCCGTATCTGTTCCTGTATAAGCAACTGTTGTTGAGCGATATTTGCCAACTGATTCTTTGCGTCGTCAAACCGCTTCTCTCCGAGGGCCTTATCTACCGTATATTCGAGGTTGGCATAGGTTTTTGCAATCTCTTGGGAAGTTTTCTTGAGTATTTCTTCCTTGTATATAACCTTACCAATAATCTGATAAAAGCTCCCCCATGTACTCATTCCTGCGGAATGCAGTTTCAACACTTCGGTAGTAACCTCGGCATAGGTGCTCTTAACCAACTTGAGAATATCAAGATTCTCATTGAGACGAGAGGCTTCGGTATTCTCCAGCTCCCATTGTAGCTTGTCGATGCGTTCCTGCAACCGCTCAATTTCTTCTTGGTATTCATCGTCTTTATTGAACAGGTTGATGATTGCCATAGCAACCTGCATGGCCGCAGAGATAATCGTTAGGATGACGCTCGCTTTCTCGACAGTTTGAATCGCTTTGGCTGATGCTGTGGCCGCGGTTTGGATTCCCGTGGAGGAAGTCGTTGCCAAAGTGATAATGCTGTTAATCATGCTTAACGTCGAGGTCATAATCTGGCCCGCCGAGGAGATAATCTTTCCGGCGGTTCCTTCAACGGCGTCGCCAACACTTTCAAATTCCTTTTCTGCTTCCATCAAGGTCTTGTAGAGGTCTTCCCATTCCTTGATAGTGCGCTTGCCGGGTGTCAAATCATTATCGGCGTTTGCCTTCTCAACCTTCTTGCGAGCGGTGTTTACCTTTGCACGGGCAACAGCCATTTGGCTATCATCGGCATCGCCAGATTGTTCGAGCTCGGCCAACTCTTGTTCTGCCTTTGCAAGTACGGCCTCCAACTGCCGTAACGTCATGTTGGCGATAGCCTCCATCCATGACTGATAGGTCGCTTCTCGCTGGGCAAATTCCTCATCGACAGCGTTCAGAGCCTCGGTTTCGCTACGGTTCAACTCATCAACATTACCTTGTGATACGCCAGAACGGAAGGAGCCGTCTTCATTATAGAGGGACTGACGTTTTTTGTCGTATTCCTCTTTGATTTTGCTCCTTTTCTGTTCATAGGACATGTAGTCGGACAACATATCGTCCAACGCCTTTTTGTTGTCAGTAACAAGTCTATCATTGGCCGCTTTGGTAAGGGCGTCAAATTGGCTGGCGACATCTTTGGGCAGTTCGGTAGTAGTCGGAGTGAAGGTCAGCCCCTTTTTCTTCCAATCAGGATTTTTGGACTCCCAAATGGTTTTCTCCCGCTCCTGAATTTTCCGTAAGGTATCTTCCTTCTGGCGTTCAATAGCCTCCAACTCTGCTTTATGATTCAACTCGTTTTCGGCGAGCACTTTTTCGAGACCTTCATCCATCGCGTCGATTCGTGCTCGTTGGATGGACAGCTCCATGTCCTTATAGAGTCGTTCAAGTTCACGCCCTTCATTGGCTATCTTGGTCTTATAGTCGGTGGTCGATGATGTGCTGGCCTTCTTACTTTTGGGGTCAATACCTCGCAAGGTGTCGTATGCGTCTTCGGCAGCTTTCAGCTCCTTGCGCTTGTCCTCAATAGCCTTCACGAAACTTTCCTCATTTCCCTTTCCGGCAAGCAGGTCTTTCAATTCTGCTTTGAGAGTCGTAACCTTATTCTTTGCGGCTTCAAGTTGCTCCGAAAAGGTCTTGAACTGTTTGGTACTACCGTTAGTTTCGGTAGATGTGGTGGCAATCTCGGAATTGAGACTTGCGATAGTCTGGTTTACTTTGGTCAGACGTGCATCAACATCGTTGAATCGAGCCTCTGCCTTCTGAAGGTCTCTTTGCCCGAACATGCCGGCAACGTCGATAATCGGTTTATCGTAATATGCAGAATTGGTGCGCTTGAGGGAAAGGTCTTCACGAGCGGAATCCCACTCTCTCTGAAGTTCGCGCTGTTCCTTATATGCCTCTTCCAGTTCTTCTTGTGCGGCCTTCAACTTGATTTGCTTTTCAAGCTGAACGAGATAATCCTTAATTGCATCGGTGTTATTGTTCACCAATTCCCCCTCTTTTGAAAGAGAAGCATTGTATTCGGGTACAATCTCGCGCAATTTATCCAATGCCTTTTTGCGCTCATCATAAGCGACATTGGCGTTGGAAACGACATCTTGAAGCGACTTGATTTTTGCGGCATCCTTATCAAATTCCTCCGAAGCCTTCTTGTTGGCGTTCTCAAGCCTTGAAACAGAGTCTTCCGCTTCGTCTGACTTATCGCAGAACATTGCCAAAGCGGTGATAACGGTAGTGAGGGCCGAGAATGCGAGTACATACGGATTCGCTTTCACAGCCTGATTGAACAAGATTTGCGCTTGAGTCGCACGAGTCAGCATTTGAGTTTGAGCGAGGAGTGCCCTTGTTGCTGCAACCGTAGCTGACACTTTCTGAATAGCGTTGATGGCGATAAGCGCCGCCTTGTATGACCCGTAGGCCGTAACGAGTGTGCCGAGAATCTTCAATACGGTATCGTAGTGCTCAACGAGATACGTTAAGCCCTCGATTCCTGTATAGATGAAACCTTCGCTCGATTCTCCCATCTTATCGAGGGCGGCATCCCACGCATCGCCGAGATTGGAGATTTTACCGATGACGTACGTACTTTGTTCCTCCAGCAGGTTGAAAAACATTCCGCCTTCCTCGGTCAAGCTACTGATGACCGCTTGCACTTCGGGGAACCCGACCTTGCCGGCCTCTACAAGCCCTCTGACCTCACTTTCTGCCACACCGAAATACTCGGCCAACTCCTTAATCATCGGAATACCTCGGCCGACAAATTGATTAAAATCCTGCGTGTAGAGACGGCCTTGCGTCATCGTTGTTCCATATAGGTACACAAGGTCGCCGAGCGGTTGCGAAAGGCCCGCGGCAATGTTTCCCAACTTTATTAGGGTCTCATTGACTGTCGCGGCATCTTCACCATAGGCAAGGAGCTGTTTTGCACCATTGGCAATACCCTTCATGTCGAAGGGCGTTTTGGCGGCAGTCTCCCGGAGTTGATTCATAAGCGTCGCGGCTTCTCGCTCGCTACCCAGAATCGTTTCAAGAGCTATTTCGATTTGCTGAAATTCTCCGTGAACGGTCGCCATTGACTTTACGAAACTGGCAGCCTGTGCCGCCGAGAAAAACGCGAAAACGCTGGAAGTCGCACGCTTGAACATTTGCTCAATCTTTGCTCCTTCCTTCTCCGCTGTGTCGCCACTCGCAATGATGGCCGAGCGAGAGGACGAAAGTGCTCTCAAAAGGTCGGTCTCATCGCCGGTAACAACAAAATGGATGGCTCCCTGTACTCCGTTCATTATTCTCCGAGTTGTCCGAATTGTCTCAAAATTGCCGCGGCATTTGCCGGGTCGTCCGCATTAAGCACTTCTGGCTTGTCCTCTTCATTAAAAGAGGTCAGAACCGAGATGGCGTCGGAAGTCATCATGTTCAAATTAAGATAGCTGATACCCCAAAGGACATAATCGAGCGTCCATCCGTATTTGGAACACGCGACATCCAACATTCCACCCCAAAGAGAGCGCCCACCAACTACTCTACTCGATTTGCCCTCTTTGTTGCGATAGGCGCGTTTTGCCTTAATATCTTCGTTAATCGAATAGAGGTAATAAAATTTTCGTAATCGACTTGTGTGAGGATTGCGAGAAGGCATGTCCCGAAGTCGGGCGGCAGGCAGTTCCACTTGAAAAATTCAGCTCGTTCGCATATCTTGTCGTTGTCGAGCAAATCTTCTTTCTGGTCAAAGGTGGCGACTGCCATAATCTCACAGACTATATCTGTTTTGCTATCGCATATCCTCATGGCTTCCAAATGTGGATTTTCGCTCAAAGCCTCCTCGTCGATTTCGAGTTGCAGGTAGAGTTTCGATAGAATTTGCATCTTGCCGAGGGTCGGCGGATGAACCTCGAATTTCTCTCCTTTCAACTCGAAGGAGATAGGCCGGCCAATCATCGCATCCGATACAGCCGATTCTATAAACCGTTCTTTATCCATATCCGAAAAAACTTGAGCGGATTGAAGGGGTCGAACCTCCGTTTTCAGTCTGGTAGACTGACGCTCTACCGTTGAGCTAAATCCGCATGAGGGATGGGCCGGCAGATAGCCCACCCCAGAGGCCAGTAATTCTACTTGCCAACCGATTGTGAAGAGTCTTTGGCGGCGGCCACCTTTTTCACGTAGAGGGTTGCCGGAGCAACATCCTCGCTTTCCGGTTCCATCGTTGTAACCTCGAACTCAACTGTCCATCCTTCCGCCGTAGCGAATTTGGGAGTGATAGAGGTGTAGCAATACGGAAGTTCTGCTCCGATTGCACCGACGAGAAGAGGGTCTACGGTGTACGACCTCGGTTCCGAAACGATGGTTGTTTTCATCGCCAATTTGTCGGTGGCCACCGCAAGGTTGAAGAATTTGGCAATCTTGTCCAAAGAGGCTTTGATTACCGTGAACTTCAAAGTCCACGTACCTTCAAGTTCCATCTTGTCCACCAGCTCGTGCCCTTCGCCGAAAAGCTCGTTCACGTTGCCTTTGACAAGTTCAAGGGAGGTAGTGTTCTCCTTAATCTTGCCGACATCTTCGAGAGTAGCGCCAAGCGCCCCGTTGTCGCCTGACTTGCCGGATTTAATGGTAGGCTTACCCCATGCAGTTACTGCGGATGTTGTTGCCATAGTGGTCTACTTTAAGTGAGTAAATGATAATCTGTTGTTTATGCAATGTTCGTCGGCTCCATTCACTTTGTAAACCGTCTGTTTTTCAATGGAGAACCGATAATCACTGACTGTATATTCCTCCAAGAGGTTAATAGCGAGCCGAGATAAAATGCGGACTCTCGGTTTGTCAATAATCATCTGATTGTCGCGCGGAGTGTCCGGGACATAGATATTGATATTGACAACATTCTCTTGCGAGTCTCCGCCGACAATACTGTCGAGAACAAGAATCGTTATGTCCTCTTTGCCGGAGTTTTTCGGTCGTTCGTCAGTGTATAATTCACCGACACGTGACGAAACTTCTCGGTACAAATCCGACCCTTTCAGAATCGAATAGAGAATGTCCGTTATTTCCGCATCAGACTTCATTATTCCGCTATTTGAGTTTTCAGTTGTCGCATCATTCCGGGGAGTTCTCGGCGGGCCAAAAGCTCCGCGGAGGTTAGCACGACCTTGTTATCCATAGCTTCGACGTAAGCCGCATAGTGCATACCTGCAACAACAATGAGTGCGAATCCGGTCTTGTAGTTACTCGCGAGTTTCTTTGCAAGGGCTTTCCCCTCTACCGGGCCTTGTGTACCATTTTTGACTTGTTTGAAATCACTCATGGACACAATACGACCTTCCATTACGACTACATAGCCGATTGAGCCGCGAAGATTTCTGGTTTGGTCATACCAGCTTTCTTCTTGCGACCTATCCCGTGCTTCGATGATGCACTTCTCACCTAAAAAGGCCAACATCCGAACAACTTTCCGTTTGGCTTCCTGAATTGCTTGTGCAATGGCCCTATCAATTACGCTGATAGGGGTAGTCATCTTTACAGCCATAGTTTCGTGTCGAGCTGTCCTTTGTGGGGGCGAGTAATGGGTTGTTCGCTTTGCAGATTCCCGGCTTTATCGTATAGGCGAACCATGTCGCCATGCCGATAGATTCGGTCATCAGGGTCGAGATAAACCACGTAGGAAAAGGTGTAGAATGTTCCGTCGTCGAGCTTGATTTGCTGGCCCGTTCCGTTTGCTACATAGCGGCAGGGTATCGGGTCGCTCCATGACTCGGTATCGGCAATCCAATCTCCGGTTGCGTTGTCCCGATGACCGGTTGTACTACGAATCCTTAACCTATGTGGTCTAAACTCTACCATCTGACTACTCGCATAGATTCTCTACGGTCGGTTGCAGGGAAACACCGATAAGAGGCTCATCGTATTTCGCATAGACGGAATTTGCCGTGTTGATAAGAATATCCTTATCGTTCACGCTAATACTCACGTCTCCCTCGCTCACATTGGCTACCGTTACCAGATATTTCATAATATCTGCCTCGCAGAGGGCGAAGGCTTTACTTCCCATCACTTGAGTATTGATTTCCTCTTGTAATGAATCGTAAATGCCTCGCCGTACCGCGATGGTTTCGATAGTGTCTTTCGGAACGGGATAACCGACACACGACTTCAGGGCCTCCAATACGGTCTTCATATCCCTATGCCTCGATACCGAGAGCCTTCTTGAGTGCTACCTTCTGTTCCTCGTCCAGAGCCTCGATTTTGGATTCGAGATTGGTGGCCGTGATGTTCGGATTGGTCGTTGCACCAATCGACTTCATGGCGGCCAAAACGGTCTCCTTGTCGAAAGTCGAATCGAACACGTTTACCGTGTTGTCTGCACCTGAACTGTTGGCGGGAGCTGATGCGGGAACCGCAATGCTTCGCCTGTCTTCGAGGCTCATTTCATCCGTGGACTGGCCGTCGGCCCATTCGGTATTTGCGATGTTTGCAAATACGAGCGACCCACGATTGATGAGAGCGGGCTGAACATACGCTTCAATCATCGTAACCTCAAGCAGGGGGTTCACCTGCGAGTACACGGTGGTTTTGGCGTACTTGCCCTGTGCCTGAATAGCATCGGTTCCTTTTACCATCGGGACGGGCTTGTAGTACGTCCATCCGAGCTGGGGAACAGGCGACATAGTGACGACGTTCTCGTTCCACGGCTTGATGGTGTCATGCTCTCCGTTCTTGTGCTCAATGGTTGCGTAGCTATCCAGAACGATAATGCGCGGATAGCCGTGCTTACTCTGGTAAGCGTTGATGTTGTCGAGAGACAGCACTTCAGACGAAACAAGTCCCGTCACATTGAGCAGGACGGAAGCAACACGCTTCATCGTTTTCTCCTGCGAAAGCAGAAGCTCAAATGTGGATTTTTCGATGAAGGCGTACATCGGCTTCTTCTTGCCCTGCGAGGCAATCAACTTCTGCCACTTGGCAAGGTCACCGAGACCGTCAGCACCGGATTGACCCCACGGAATAGTGGGAGCGACGAAGTTTTCATTCGGGACGTTGAAGTTGATAACGTCCTCGGTAGCCATGTCGCCTTCGATTTCCTTTGGGAACGTCTGGATACCTCGCGAACCGATACGGCATGCGTCGATTTCGATTTTGTAGTCTGCACCGTCATTGCAGGCTTTCACGTCGTCATAGACCATATCCACGAGATAGCGGGCCGTCTGCTTGTCCTCGGTGTTGGAGGCTGCAATGGTCTTCAGGTCTTCATACTCATTGACCTCAAGCTCATTCTTCTCCTTTGACATCGAAATCTTGGAGAGCTGTCCGCTCCACGAACCGACCGTCTTGCGGCTTTTCAGAGGTGCTTTCGTATTGAAGGCAACACGGTCAGCCGATACGGGAATACCTTCCTCACCCTGAATGCCCTTCAGGTCGAATTTGGGAGTGTACTTCAGCGGGAACAGTACCGGCCAGATAAGGCCGTTGCCCGGCTTATAGGAATCGACCTCTGCCTGCAATCCCGGCTGGTCGAGGTCGAAAAGGGGTTTGTTCATGTGTCCCATAGCTTACACGAGTGAAATGTTTTTCATCATCGCTACTACCTCCTCGGAGATAGGAGCAGTTTCCTTACGCAGATTTGCGCCGTTGATAAGGCGAACCTCTTGGTCTCCCTCTCCTGCGTATGCGGGAGAACCGAGGATATACGCCGGCTGATAGATGGGTTCGGCTGAATCGGCACTTGCGGCTTTGGCCTGATAGAGAACCGTGCCGATGGCGATTTCGACACCCATCGTTACCGTTACGATGTCGTAGTTCGGATTGCTGGTGTCTACCTTCGTCGAAGCAACGGCCTTCTTGCCATGTCCGATGATGTCGCCAGATGCGATACCGCTTCCTTTTTCGATTTGAATGGTGGTGTCGCTACTGCCGACAGCTTTCGTCAGACGGTATGCCTTAATAGGCTTGCCACTTGCGTCGAGAGCTGTTCCCGGCATGATGTCATGGGCCGGATTAGGAATGACACCTCCGGCCGGCTTTTCTGCGAACACCTGCTCGAAAACTACGGGCATGGGTTTCGCCGGAGCTGTGTAATGGAATTTCCTTTCCATGTTTCTTACTGATTGGTTGGCAGCCCTGCGATGGCCGGGGCTGCGGTTTCGGCCTTACGTTCGCTGATTCGCTCCTGAAGCGCGGGGTCGAGAGTTTTGTTTCCTTCACTCGAACCACCTTTCGGCTTGGGGGAGTTTTTCAGCCCTTCGTTGGAGTTCTCTTGCACATAGGAATCGACATCGGCTGTAATTTCAGTCAGATATTCAGCGAAGTCATCGTCGCTCTCGAAGGTCATACGGCCGAAGTTTTTGAGGAGCGTTTTTTCGTATGACCCGCCAGCCTTTTTCGCGATTTCTTTAACCTGCGAAAGCCGCGTGTCTGCGATTTTGCTACCTTCAATAGCTTCCAACCGTTTGGCGATAGGGGAAAGGGTTTCGCTCACGATACCGCCGAGGAGCTTCTTGAGGTCATCCATGTTTTTGAGATTGATTGCACCCGTCGATTCATCTTTCTCGTTGGCCTGCTCGCCTTCCTTGTCGGACGGCTTTTCAGTCTTTTTCGACTCGCCGGTTGCGGTATTGGATTTGTTGCCATCCCCGTCCTTCGACTTGTTGATGATTCGACTGGCCGAGGTCTGGGCTAATTCGAGATAGGGCATCACCGCGTCGATTTCAGCGTCAATGTCCTCTTCTGTGGCATCATCACCGAGGTTGTTTGCAATCCGGGATGCAACACCCTCGATTTCCATTCGGTTGAACCCCAACGACGCCACTTTGGGTTTCAACTTTACGATTACTTGTGCGACCTTACTCATCGTATTGGTAATTAGTTAAATAAAAGTCTGCTGACACGTATGCCAGCAGACTCCCCACGTTACTAAAAACCAAGAGCAAGTGTGTTGTTTCGTGCAGTAATCCGTGGCGTACATCGTCATACGCTTGATGCAAATATATACAAAAATAGGGATATTATCCCTACTTTTGAAGAAAAAAAATACACTTTTCTAAAACCAGCTACACAATCGCTTGAATAATAGCTACTTATTAAAATCTCAATAAATGCCATTCTCTCGTTGGAATGTGATATGTTCTTCTATGCTCAACGGCTTGTAAACTGCCTTCGCGTTCGGGTTAGGTCGGTATATCTCAACCTCGTGCTCCGTTGTCCTGAAATAACCGTCCACCACGCTACCGTTGCTTAACAACTTTATCGGGGTGCATCCGGCAGGTACATCTTCAAGTTTCCAAAAACCTTTGGTCTCACGGAAATTGTGCGACATCGAATATTCCCTGTATCCCGGCCTCTCTTGCATCAGAGTGTAGGATATTCCGAGGGTCTTGCAGAATCGGTCGAGTTGCTCCATCGTCCAGAAGGATGCAATATTTCCGAACCCTCCAAGTTCCTTCACCGAAATCGGATATTGCCTTTCATTAGGTTCGTCTATCACACCTACATAGGTTTTAGACCTCCATTCATAGGGAATCCTCCACCTCCGTACAGGTGCAATGAAATTAACTGCTCCATCCTTGCAGGCTCCGCAATTCCCCCAGTCGCAAAACATCGCCTCGTCATTCTCTTCGACCAGAACAAGTTCTTCTGCCTTGTGGTTGCCGAACGGCCCGCCGCTGACACTCATTCCGATGAATCCATCTTTTTTGAGCCAGATGAAAGGAATATACGGTTGATAGCATATACTTAAACTCCCGTCTTCGTGTATCTTTTCGATAATACCGTTTGAGTAGGGAAATTTTCCATCGTAGTATGCACCTTCGACAACATCTCCTGCTTGGGGCGTTTTACATCTTTCGTGATTGTGTTCGATGGCAGCAATGTAATTCTCTGCCATTTCAAAATCGGTCTCTTTGAGTACATGCGAAGACAAGAACCGACCGTTGATGCTAATAAATCGTTCTCTTTCCATTTTGCTCTTTATTTATTGGTTTTCAGAATATCAACTTTGTAGCACTTCATCATTTTATCAGTCTCTATACCCATATTCCACCACTTACCAATGTAGTAATCACGGGCGTCTTTTTCCGAAAGGTTTATCGGAGTAATGAAGCTATCGAGGTCTCCGTCTTTGCCTCTCAAATAAACTTTGACTATCGTGCGAGCCATGACTACTTTCTTTGGGATAACCATAAATCACGTTTGGCCCGACAGCTATCAAGCGAAGCTCCAACACAGGAGAAGAGTTCTCCATCCTCGGTGCGGTAATCATATTGCCACCGTGTCACCTCCTTGCGACCGATTCGTGTCCTGTAAGAGGTGTAGTTTTCTTGTCCGGGCCGGCAGGCAGAGCACCCGTTTACGTTGATTGAGTTTTCCATATTGCTTTTAATTATAGCGTAGAACAAGCCACGCGAGTTATACATATTTATCCAACTCTTTTTCAAGTTCCACTCGGTCTATTTCCGGAAATAATTCCAAAACAAGCCCTAAAGCTCGGCAATAATCACAACCGAATTCCTCTGTATCCATAAGGCGTAGCACCATAGTACATGGGATGCTCTTCATAAATCCACCAGAAATTATTTTGAAACGCAGTAAGTCACGTTCGTTGAGTAGTAAGGTCGTTGGGATTAGATATTGTTCCGTTGTCGAAACCTTGCAGGTTTGACATTGCCTTCAGAGCCATATTTGCTTTTTGTCGATTAGTCTTTCCTTCGGTGTATTTGTGGGTTGCTTTCATAACTTGTTGATTATCTTTTATTTGTATTGTAAAACTACAAAGTTTATGACTTTTTACCAAACGTATAACCTATTATTTTTCAGTGAGTTGCAATTATTTTTTTTCGCGCACGGACTTATAAAAAAGTGCTGGGAAATACCCAGCACTTTACACAAGACGAAGACCGTTCTCAAGACGCCCTTTTTTGAAGTTATCGCGTACCCAATAGGGAACGGAAGAGGATTCCTTTGCCCGTGTCATATTATCGGAGCACCACTTTTTGAAGCCGGGCGGAACGTCTTTAACCTCATTGACGCTCGTTTTTGATTCGGCCCAGAACTCCGAGTCTTTCATCAAAATCGGAATGACGTAACACCGACAGTTTGGATGCCAACTCGTAAACTTGAACCATTTTGGATACTTACCTGCAAAGGCTTCGCATACCGAACATGAGTATTTGCGGCCAGACCGTTTGACCTCAAAGCCTACCACAAAATCGAGCTGCTGCCAACGCTCATAGTCTGCCGTTTTATAAGCCATGTTTATCTCGGTTCGGGCCAGACGTAGCGCGTTCTTATAGCTACTACGATATTGCCCAGAACCGGGCGTATATGATTTAGCCGCTTTCGACAGGACGAGACTTCCGTATTGATTTCTGACACGGCGGAACAATCTTTGCGGCTCATTTAGATATTCGCGAATATCTCGGCTCAACTCTGCCGCACTTCTGCCTTCCGATAAACCAACAGACAATGCAAGTTCAAGGTTTGACCGATATTCTTTTGTCATATTCCAAATACGGGCAGATAGATTCATGCCGCTATCTTTCCGTTCTATAAAGGCTTTGAGCGCACCATCGTTACCTTGAAAATACTTTTGATATTCTTTGCCGGCAATTTGTCGGTCTGAAAGTTTCTTGCCGAGAATACTTTTCGTCAAATTGTCATTCTTAACATTGCTTTCGTCCCATTCTGCCGTTACTCCGTTGATAATGACCGTCTGAATATCCGACGCCATCGTGTCCATCAATTCATCAAAACGTGTTTTCAGCTTGGGATAATTACTGAATGCGAACAGTTTGGAACCATCATATTTGACGGACTTTGCAAGTTTGACCGAATCCTTGTTTACCTGCTCGAATATGGCATCTATCAATGCGATATACCGCTCAATACGGGTGTAGTGAGCGGTATATTCTTCCCGTTGATTTATGCGTTTTGTCGGCATAGCTATCGAGCACCCTCAAATACGTCTACAACACGCGAGGACTCTGTTTCGGCCCGCTGTTCCTCTTTGAGTCGTTTCATTTCTGCGTCTACGTCTTTGACCTCTCCGAGACGTTCTACCGCAGTCTGTTGAGACATAACCGGCTTTCCCCCGGTTGCTTCTGTCAGTTCGGAAATTCTCGCGGCCCGGTCGTTCTGAACGAACGGGGTGATGTGGTGTGATACTTTGAGTCGTTTAATGCCGTCTCGCCATTCATTCTTGGCTTCGGCGAGGAAGGCTTTGATGATGTTGCACTCTCTGTCGAACGCCCAAATGATGTCGTCTTTCTCTTCGCCAACTTTCATGTGGGCATCGGCAAGAAGGGTCTTTCTGGCATCTGCACCAATATTGCCGAGGCTCTTCACATTCGTCATGGACAAATTCGGCATCTGGGTATCTTCTTCGATGTTCTCTTTGAGTTGGCTGATGTAGTATTGGATTGCATCGTGCGATACGGCAGACGACACCAATCCGACGTCTCCACCCTGTTTGAGTTTATAAACCTCGCGGGCTTCTCCGCCGTCCGGCTTATCTCCGATGAGGTCGCCGACGACCTTGACAATCGGAGCGGAGTTTTTGCGTATTACGTCGCTGGTTCGTGAAAGCGTAAGTTCAATGTCGCTACGGTTGTTCGCAATACCGTCGTAAATAGGAGCCGGACGCCACAGGTACACCGCCGGAATTTTACCGATGGGGATAGGTCTGGTTTCGATTTCTGCATCCGTATAAAGGCCGTTTTTGCTGGAATAGCTCTTGAACGTGTCCTTCGTATAGCAGTCGAAATAATACGTTGTCTGTTTCTTTTTTGTGATGGTGTACTCGATGCACATTGCCACCATATCATCATACTCGTCGAAAACCGGCCACAATTTCGCTTCGCTGATTTTCGACATTTTGGTCGGCATGGGAGAATAGCTCCGGCATTTGAACTTATACTTGCACTTGAAACCATAGTCTTCGTTCTCCTCTTCAACTGCATACCATACAGTACATACCTCGCAGGCCCCGAAATATGCACGCATCCGGTTTTTGTTCACGCCGTTGATTCTGACCTTCTCGTAGATAGCTTCGATGGCATTGGCGATTTCCTTCAAAGTCTCATCGTCCTCCGTTTCATACTTGCGTTCGACCGGAATGGTGAAACACATCTGGTTCATCCGACGAGTAACTATTTTCTCGGCAGGGTATAAAATGCGGGCGGCACGGTCTATCTGGCCGTTCTTTTTCCGTTTATCTCTTGGCCGGAGGGCAGGATTGGTAATGATTTCGTGCTTTTTAGGGTCGTAATATTCCTCCAACTCCTCCCACAAAGGTACAGGGGTGGTTTTGTCTTTCAGGTCTGCGATGATTTGAGCAATAGGCCGGTCTTCGCTAATAATCTCGTTGATGTCCATTTCGTTCCGTATGTGTGCCGTGCGCCTTTACACGGCGAATTGTCTAAAATCTTTTTATCGGTACATGACAGAAGATAACTTCCGAACATTCACCGTTCAAATAATCTGCGGCAAGAGCGGCAATAGCCCTTGCTCTGGTCGTTGAGAGTTTTTCGATGCCTGCATAGTCTTTCTGCCGGCGCCGGAGCATTTCGACCGCCATCGTGTAACCTTCTTTGACTGACCGATTGGCGGCCCTATTCATAACCTTTTCAGCCAAACGAGCCTCTATCTTGGTGATTACGACCTCGATTTGGTCTTCATTCGGAACCTCCGTTGATAGGTTGAGATTCTTGGCTGTTTTGAAATAATCTTTGCTGTCCATATCCAAATGTCGGGCTAAATATACAACAAAATAGGGATATTATACCTACTTTGCTATGAAAAATCATCTTCAATATCCGCATCGGACACACTTTCGATAGCGTTGCTCGGATAGAATGTATTGGCAAGAGCATCGAAATCGTCAGGAGACCGGCCGATACGCTTCTTGATGTCGTCTTTGGGTTCGATGATGATTTTGCCATCACTTACGAACTTCCAATGAATTTCGGTTGCCTCTTCTGCAAACTTGTCATTGGGAGGGAGTGCCGGGTTCATCTTGTTCTTGGGGTTGAGCCAGTCCCGCACGCACCAGAATAGGAAGGCTCTCATGTTGGCAAATTCGTGCTGGCCGGTAATGTCGTGCAGGTCGCGTGCCCCTTCAGAGTATTTGCACGAAACAGCGTTTTTGTACCCAAGCTCGCAAAGGCGGGAGAATACACCAGCACCCTCTCCGATGGTGTCAATGTATGCCTCTGCATTGTCATCTTGGAGGATTCTGGCTACCATGCCTGCGACGTGCATGTGGTCTGCTTTTCCTGCGGACTGATGCCGCTCGAATTGGGGAACGTAGCTCCCGTATCGTTTGCATACGACACTTTCGTCGCGTCCCATACCGGCAACATCGACTCCGGCACGGCAGGAGCCGATTGGTTCAAATCCTTCTTCTTGCAGTTTACACCAACGCTGGTTGGCGAGTTCAATCCATTCGTAGGGGATAAGGATGTCTTCTGCAACCTTCGGGAACATTCCAAGCACCTTAATTCGGAAAAGGTCGTTTGGACGATACAATCCTCCCTCGAATTTGAAATCACCCTCTCCTTCATTGAAATCCTGCTCACTTACGGGAGATGCCCAACTTTTCACTTTGTCTTTCACCCATTCGTAGTCCACTTGGCCGGGTATGATGACTTGTTTTTTCACTACATTCTCGGCGTTCAGTGAATTAAGACGGAATTTGGCGAATCGTTCTGACTTCATGGCGCGGGCCGCATATCCGGTGGTAACATTCGGGTTGAAGACTATCAAGAGCCGCGAATTACCCTGCAAGTTACCTTCGATGGCCGCAAAGGTCGCTTCGGAGATACCTGAAGCCTCGGTTACGACAAACATGGTATTGACCGCATGGAAACCAGACCAAGCCTCGGTCGCATCGTCTCCAGCTTTGAATCCGGTAAGAAACCATTCCTCGTAATCGGTACGAATGTCGAATGCGACAAGTCGGCCCGGAAGGAATTGCGCGGCCTTGAATAAACGTCGAACCTCTGGCGACATGATATTACCGACCTGCCGTGCAGTAGGAGCCGTCATTGCAACCTTCGTATTACCAACGAGTCTGCCGCGTTCGTCAAATGCCGGAGTCAAATACATGAAGCATAGAGAGCCACAGGCGGCCACAAAGTCTTTGCCGCGAGCTGTCCCACTCGCAACTGCTGTCATCGGATTCGTCTGGATGGACGTAATGATAGCTTGCTGTTCACGGTCAAGTCTGGCGTGCAAAACGTCGCGGACGAACTTATTCCAGTCCATCCGCCACGAATTGAAGAGGTCGATATGTTTCTGCTCTATCTGCATTACATTGAAATCTGCACGTCAAGAGCATCGGCTATTTTCAGAAATGTAGACAATTGCATATCTGTACGACCGTGCTCTATTAAGCTGATATACTCCCGCTTCAGACCAGTAATTTCGGATAGCTGACGTTGTGTGAGGTTTTTCTCCTTCCTCAATTCTCGAACACGCCGTCCGTAGTCCATTGAGAGTTGTTTGGCATTTATCTCTCTCATTACGCCGGCGTCCCTATTTCATAAAGAAATTCAGGGGCAAAATCCGCTCCATTGGCCCATTCCAAAGTAACGGGAGTAAGACCGAATTGCGTAAACTTATTCTTATCAAGCAATTCCCCGAACACTTCTCCTTTCAGATGCGGTTTGAGGTCTACAATCCGCTTTTCGTGGTTGTTGAAAGTCAGCGCAAGGCTATAATCTTTCAGATAATCTACATCGGTTACTCGTAACATAATTGCTCTTATTTTAAGGGTTCTACCTTTCCAATCGGTTCTCCTCTCTGGGCTTTTTCCCAAAGGGCGAGCACTTCGCCTTCGTGGAGGTCAAGCCACTTGTTCACCATTGCAACCACCTTCGCAGGAGCTTGTCCGTCCACAATACGGTCGATGACGCTGATGTTACAAGCGTAGCCACCATACGAAAAGTGGATGTGAGGCGGGTTGTGGTCTTTCCAATACAAGTAGAGGATAATACCGAAAAATCTACTAATCTCTGGCATAGTTTTGTTCTTTTATGACGGTATAAAGGTAATGAATATATTACATTTTACCAAGCATAAGAGCAAAAATCGTTCCGGTTAATTCTATTGATAGCTGTGCCTTTCGCTCCGCAAAGCGGTTATTGCCACGTCCATTGCTTTGCCGATAACGAACGGATGAGGTTGTTTGCACTTCGCGCCTCGTCTCCACTTCTGGTAATGGTGCAGGATGCGTTCTGCATGGTATCTCGTCATTCGGTAGAATCCGAACTCGCATTTGTCTCGACAACTACGCTCGTTGTCGGAGATTTCGCAATAGCCGAAGCCACAACTATCTTCGGCTTTGAGGAAAGAACATTCCCCACAATAACATGGTGTCGGTTTCATCTTATGGATTCAGTTGTAAACATTTCTTCTGCAATACGGTCTGCGTCTTTGGCAAGGCCGGCTATGCAAACTCGCTCTCTTGCTGTGTTGGCGGACTTTGCCAACATAGAGATTACATGAGGTTCGGGCAAACTTTTGTCTGCCCATACTTGCTGGGCGAGGCTTACGCCATCGACATCCTTTCCAAGTTTGTGGGCGGTGAGAATAATTACCGCATTGCACAAATAGCTGGGTGCTTCAGTCATTATCTTACTTTTCTAAAAATTACATCTATACCGTCAGACCGCTCTTCTCCGAGACATGGGCCAAAGTATTTGATAAGCGTGTTATATCGCTCTTCCTTACACGGCGTTGCATGACACCTTGAACACCTGTTGGCCACTTTGGTAGTGCTGACTTGATAGGTCGAACCTTTGTACTTAAAAACCGAGTACAACAAGCGTCCTTCCATAGTTTTCATTGTAGCGCAGTTTTCAAGGTTTCGTAAAGAGTGTTTATCATTGCCTCTGCCGCTTCCATATCGCTTACAATGTCCTTGATATGATACGGAGCACCGTTCTTGCCGTGGCCGTCCGTGCCTATCCACAGATAGGCTTCATAGTCGGGGTCATAACCCACGTAATATTGTTCGATTTCTTTCAAGAGGGTATCGGGGTCGTTATCTTTCATTTCTGCACAGAAATCAAAGTCCTGTCCTGCCGGCGTATATTGGGAAAACTCGAATTCAACAACGTTCGGAACGGAGGTATCGGACGTAACCTGCCATCCCAAAGAAGTGGCGACGGTTGTAATCTGTTCAATCAAGTCCATTTTTCAACTGCTTTATGAGTTTGTCAAGCCCTCGTCCGTCCTGTATCGTTTTGCCGGTTGCCCACCCGCTGTACGGGAAGAACGTAACGGTCTTGCCTTTGTGAATGAACTGTATTTTCTTGTTATCCCGCAGCGTGATTGTGTAGCCAAGTTGCTCAATTCGCCGAACCGCATGGGCTATGCGCTCCGGTTCCAGCCGCTCCATCCGCTCAATGTTCAACCTTGCCATGTCCTATGATTTTTTCGGGGTGAACATCAAATTCCCAATCAACTTCGTCGTTGGGGAGCGAGGAGTGAATTTCTCCGCCAAGCACAAGACCACAATGTTTTTGCACATATTCTTCGGCTTGTTCTTGGCTTTCCGCTTTGATTCTGAATGTTCCGCTGAATACAAACTTTGTAGGCACAGCGTAAAATCGTTTCTTGCTCATGGTGCTACTTCATTGATTTGACAAATTCTATCGTTCGTTGAATCTTATCAAGGTTCACCTTCAAGCTATTGATGCACTCCTTGATTCTGTCCGACTTCGAGGTGGAAAAGTTGAGCTTGCTATGCCTCATTCCATAGCCCCAACCCATCCTGCTGATTCTTTCGGTCTCCGCGCGGTTGGCGTCGAAAAGGCGGTCTTCGGCGTTCGATATGCTGGTCTTGATGCTCGCGGCACGCGATTCAAGGTATTTGAGTATGCTTTCCATACGGCCCATCAGTATTCAGGATTGATGTAATGCCGTTGATAATGAAGTGCCAAACGAACTCCATCGCGGCATTCCTGACCTTCTGCTATCCACTTGCCGTTTCTGCGCTTGGTAAATATCTTCTCTCCGCCTTCCAACTCAGGCAAAATGTCGTAATTGCCGGCAAAGTAGTCCACGCAGTTTGTAGCATTGAACCTGACCGCTATCTTGCGGCCAGTTAATACTTGTGTTACGGTTGCGGCACGGTAGTCGGAATAGTAAACGATGGTACACTTTAATCCAACCTCCGGGACAAGGTTTTTAATGGCCTGCTCTCGCTCCTTTTCCATCTCGTCCCTTTCTTCAAGGGTTTCCCAGTTCTTCATTCGAACTTCAATCTCGTGAAGTTTGTCAAAACTCTCTTTGCTTGTCATTGCTCTTGGTATTTGGTTCTGATTATCTCTTTCGCTTTTGACACCTCGGAGTTCGTATCAACTCCGAGACTCTGGTAAAACTCGGCATGTCCTCCGAGGCTCTCCGAGGCGATTTGAAGCGTTCTTGTCTCCTCTCTGGTAAATCCCACGCGAAAGGTGGAAAAAATCGAAAATGCGCCGCGAAAATCACCTTCACGGAACATTAACAAGGCCCGCTCTGTTTTAGTCGACATTGGACATCATTTGCTTAATCTCGTCGTAGGCCTCTTTCGTGGGATAAACAAACCAGTCGGTTCCGCCGTCGATGCACAGGCTGGGGTGGCCAAAAGCATTCGCGAGCGGCCAACCAGAAGCAACACGGTCTTTCTCCATTTCGTTCCCTCTGAAATTTCGAATCACATACAAGCACCCGTTTTCAACCTCAAACTGGTAGGTGTTTTTGTCATTCTTATCTCCGAAAAACTTTACAGTGCCTCGTATCATAACTATCTGCCTTTTAGTTGTTTGTTGTTCTTTTATTGATATGTAAATCTACAAAGAATGTAACTTTTTACCAAACATATAACTATTTATTTTCCAGTGTGTTACAATTTTTTTACTCAGTCCGAAGTGCTATTCGGAATAGCTTTCTGGTACACATTAGCGGCCTCTTTCTCCGTATCATAATAACCAAGAAACTTTCGTTTGCCGCAAATCTGAATTTGCGCCATCCACTTCTTTTTGCGCTTATCAAAATGCACTCCGGCATATTTACTGGTCTTCCCTTGTAAATATCTATGGCAACTGCTATTGTACCGATGGGTGACAACTTCAAGGTTTTCTACCGAGTTATTCATCTTATTATGATTGATATGATTTACAACAAGCCCAGATGTCGAATCATAATTCAAAAATGCTGAAGCGACAATATGATGAACCATTCTTGTCTTACACAACCCATTGATACATAATTGTACGACACAATATCCACTACTATTTACGGCTTGTCTCAGAATGCGACTTCGGAAGTGTTGCGGGTTTCCGTCTATACGGGTGATGGTTCTGTCGGCACTCTTGATTTGGCCAAGATTACTGACAAAATAATACCCTTCATAACCTTTGACGGGAATCCATATTTCGTTACTCTTTGTCATCTGATGTTGCTTTTTTCATCAATTCGAGGAAAGGATTTACCGTGAGGTCGGTTTCTGTCTTCTCAACATACCCGCGGTGCTTCATCTTGGTCTTTGAAAGCCAGATGAGCATTGTGGTGTCCTTCTCGATGGTGGCCTTTGAGAACATGGCGGTCTCGATATTGTCGTAGAACTCTTCGCACACGTTGTCCCACTCCTTTTTGAAGGTGTCATCTTCGTCCCTCCACCGGTACACCGTATTGCGAGATATGCCCACGACCTTGCAGGCTGCCGAAACGTTCAACAGCCTTTTAGAGAGCGCTTCAAGAAACAGCTTCTTTTTCCTTCTCGTGGTTAGAGCCTTCTTCTCTTCAGCCTTCTCTACATTACTCGGTCGGGGTGTTTTCTCGTCCGCCATTCAGCATATTGTCTACAAGTTCGACCATTTTGCACACACTCAGCGCCTGCGCTTTGATTTTGAATTTGCTCGAAATCTTTGCCGTGACCTCGTTCAATCGCTTCATGTAGTCCTTGTCCATGATGATTGTGTTCTCCAACTCGTCGGAGGTGTAGTTTTCAAGCTCAGCCATAATCCGGTCGAAGGTTGCCTTGCTCGTATCGACAAACATGAGGGTTACAGGCACGACTTCATTACTCGGCATCTCAACAGTATAGTCGATGTCCTTCACGCCTTCCAGAATCTCATTGCTGATATGAGCGTACTCCTTGAAAGCTACGTCTCGTATCTCATCGAGAAGCTGTTTGATGATTTCCGGGTCATCCTTGCCGGAAATTGAGTTGTGGGAAAGTTGCTTTGCGCGAATCTCGTCGTTTGACGTGTCTTCTTCCAGAACGTACATGACCGGAATGATGGTAAGACCGGCCATCTTTGCCGCTTCGACACGATGGTTACCAGAAACCACGGTAAAGTGGCCGTCAGGGTATTTCACGCAGAAGGGGACTGACGAAAGTTCGCCATCCCGTTTGATGTTGTCTACCAACGCGCGGAAATCGGTCTGTTCCATGTACCGCGCATTCTTGTCAATGAGGCGAATTTTGGAAATCTCAACCTCTTCAATTTTGAATCGTCCCATGCTATTTTGAAAGTTTTTGAGCTGTTCTTACAAGACTGTTCATGTCATTGCCTACGTCCGTTCCGTTACCGTTGCAGAACTTGTCCCACGTCTTGTCGTCGCATCCGTTTAGTGCTTTTACGCCAAGAATGGAATAGACGCGACTGGCGAACTTCCGAAGGCGTGTATGGCAGGATTCATAACCAGCGATGTAACCTTCATAACGCTTGCGGGCTACACAGCAAGCCCCTTTGCATAAGTCTTTTTCGCAAGAAATACCAGCGTTCGGGCATCCGCAGAATTGGCGGGCGTTCTTTCTGATTATCTTTTTGTTCATTGCTCTATGGTTGATGAATCTCAAATACTTATCTTCTTTCAGACCCTATTGTGTAATGTACCAATCCGGCACGTTTGGAGGCGCACATTGCCGCACTTGCTTTTATCATGGCGCGCTGGTCGGTGTTCAGGAGGTCGGAAAATTCCGTCCATCGTATTGCTCCGCTTTCTTTGTCTATTACAGCGTATTCGGGTAAGTCGACCGTCATAGGATTATCTACGCCACTTTCGATGCTTTCAGCCCATACCAGCGCACACGGAAAGTCAAGGCATATTATTTTCTTTGCTCTGCCTTCGAGAAGCCTTGTTACATGCCTTTTTGCCGCTTTTATCATCATTTCGCGTTCATAATTCATAACTACTTGCCTTTATAGAATCGTTTCAGAAATTCCTTCATTATCGAATCAAGTGTACCGAGTTTGCCGGCCACCTGATTGTAGTAGAGTTTACCGATACCACGTTCGTCGAGGTCGAAGACACCGCGGTATTTCATCGACACCGGCTTATCGGTGAAAACAGAGGTGCAGATGCGGCCTACCTCCGTTTTGAAGCGGATGCACAACTCGTCGCGGTATTCGGTTGAGAGAACCCCCATGATGAGCAACTTGCTCAATTTCTGGAGTGGGTGGTCTATCACGAAGTCGCTCTTCATGGACACGGCGTCCGTCCCGTACTTATCGACCTTCATAAAGTCGAACATGCTCGCTCCGAACACGTAGTCGTCGATGAACCAGAGATAGCAGAACGGAGCCGAACCGAGGATGATGTCTTTCTTCAGGTAAATCATTCGGAGGTAGTCGATTTCACTCATGCTGGCCCGCATAAACCGAATCCGGCTTTTGTCCGAGAATTGGTAATCATCCGGCAGACGACGATATTTGAGAGGTACGATGGTACGCTTGCTAAAACTGTTATCGCCACTTTCAGTAGCGTTGGAATAGATACAAGTGCGGCCATCGCGAAAAACCTTCTTGCGGCCCATGTATTGATGTTGAGTAATCGCAAGATAGCTAACGCGCTCCTCGTCGATGGATGCGTAATGCGTTCGTTTCCTTTCTTGGATGCCGAAATCCTCGGTAAGGGCTTTTTCCATCGCGTTACTGGCCGCCCGAAGGGATGCAAGAAACTCCGATTGATAAATCACAAGGTCGTCGCTTCCACAGTCCAGAATCGCGTCTTCAAGGTCTGCGCAATACTTGACCGAAATGTTCTTGGCCGATAGATTATCAACGAGTTTCTGGTATTTCTCGCTATATTTCTTGGTATAGCATTCCAACTTACCTACAAAGTCCCGGTACAGCCCTTGATGGTATATGTCGTCAGACTTCTTGTGCTTTTTGATGGCATTGAACAAATGCAGGGTCGCAACAATCTCACTCGGTTTATCAGATTGGATGTTGAGGAAGCTATATTCTTCGTCGAATGTAAGCTCTTTTATTTCACCCTTGATAGCCTTAAATAGCAGGTAAATGAAATACTCCTTCGTATAGACGACGATTTCGCGGGGGTTAATGACCTGTTCGATGTCGAAATAATAGGAGTTCACTACGCGCACAACGTCGAATTTTGAAGATGCCTTTTTAATGTAAGACAGCATCCGATTCGACTTCTTGAACATTTCACCTACGACTGTCATATTGTCCGAGTGCTCCGCCGCCCAAAGGAGGGGCTTATGTCTGTGCGGAATCTTCTCCGGGTTAATATGAAATGCCGCGATACACTTTTCGACCGTGGTGAGCGTCTTATACTCTTCCATATCCTCGTGGAGGTAGGCATACTCGACGAAAGAGTACATGAACTTGATGGTTTCAAGCGTTTCCTCAAAATTCCACGACGAGTTGAAGATGCGAAACTCAACTGTGCCGATTTTCTCAATGGAAACACAATTAAGCCAATAGCGGATGTGCCCGCGGTCGGAACCATTGCTAAATACCTTGAGGAAGTTTTCAAGAGAATCTGCCGCAAGTGCTCGCTTCACCACGTCCGCAGTCGGGGTCGGGGCAAGATATTTTGTGTCCCACCATTCCGGAAAGTCGAAAATCTTTTTCACGGGAACCGCGGTATAATAGGATAACGCGAACAGCCTCTTGATGACGTCAAGGTCAAAATCTTTGACGTAGAAGTGAGCATCGAAACCTTCATTCCACATTAGGTAGCCGCCGGCGTCTCGGAGCGATTGAATGAAGTCGCGCAATTCGGCAAGGTCTTCTTCGGTGTAATGATACGGGCGGGTGTTGATTTCTCCGCCGTATTGACCGTGGTGGGTAACTGCCGAACCGTCCGAATTATTCATCATCGTCAGCTTGTTGTCCGTCCACTTATAACCAGCCGGCAACGAAAGCAACAGCTTGTCCGCATCAGCAAATTCCAGCTCGAATCCGAATGTCCTATTTCGTATATTCTCGTGCCACATTTTGAAGTTTCACTAATGATTTATAGTTAGGGGCGACCTCCACCTTGTCACCTCGTTTGTAGCGCAGGAAGGGGTCGTTGTAGATGGTGTACTCGCTCGAAATATCCGAGAAAGAGAGGCCGCCGGACAACAGCGTGCATTGGTCGGTGTCGATTTCGGAGTAGCCGCCGCGGACTACTATCTGCCGGCGTTCGGGGTACACTCCGATAACCTCCGATTCTACGGTGATGGCATTGCGGCCAAACAAGTGCTTTTTATCGCAGAAGGGTATCGTGCCAAATAAGGCGTATTCCCCGATGCGGACGTCCGTGATGAAAATCGGAGGCTGGGAACTCCGATGCCGCTCCGTCTCTCTCATGTATGAATCCAACTCGGCAAGATAGAAGCTACCGCCGACGCTTACTCCGTCGAAAAGATAGTAAGCCCATAACACCCACTCATTTTCGATTCGAGGCAGTCCGGGGTGATGGTCATTCAAGCATCCAGACGTAATCATCATGTAAAGTTTCACGTCGCTGGCGTATTTGCGGATTCGGCTGGCCAGACGTTCGATACGACGAATGCCAAGACCCTCGCGGTCATCATCTGCATTGAACGGTATGTAGAACTCACGAATGTCGCAAACATGGTAACACTCTCGGAAATCGTCGAAGTCTGCTACCACGGCTCCGGAGTGCCGAGAACCCGCCGAATGGAGTGCGTAGCATACGGTGTTTGCGAGACCTTGCGAGTAGAGTTTCAGCGTCTTCACGCACTCAATATCAGCTATATACTCATAGAACTTTTTGAGCATGATGGAGACAGGGATGCCGCCTGCAATCTTTTCTGCCTTATTGATATTGAAGGCTATCGCCTTTCTGTCAATCTTAATTACCATTTCTCAAAATCAATCGTTTGTAACCATCAATTTCAGTTTTGCCAACGACCTCGAATCCTCGTGCTTTGAAGTTTCGGAGGCTCCACGGGTTGTTCGGCGATGTCAGCGCATAGGCGGCGATGATGCCTCGATTCATCATTGCGGCCATATTCATCATCAGTAGTGTAGACTGAAGGCCGCGACCTCGGTAGGATGGATGGACGAAACACTTTTCGACGAACCCGATGCAATACTCATTGCCGTAGCAGAGATTGTAAGCAATCGGCACGTCGTTCAAGAACGCTCCGAAACTCATACCTGAATGGAGACTCTTTGCGACGTCCTCCTTGACCGACCGCAGACAGATATTGGGGTCGGTCAAGTGCTCCTGCTCGGATGAGAGGATTCCCGAAAGGTCGTCCGTCCGAAGCTCTCTGAATTCCAGTTGCGCTGTCATTTTCATCGTTAGAAAAGGCTTTGTTGTTCAGGTTTCGGGGTCTCTTGCTTCGACTCGGCTACTCCGAACTCCGAAACCTCAATGCCGGTCTGTTCGTTGAGCCACTTGGCGAGGATGTGTCGGTGGCAGAAGTCACCCGGTTTCTCGAAACAGCACAGAGCGACGTCCATTCCTCGGCTCGCCCGTTCAAGGTCTTGGATGAAAGACCGAGCGTCTACCAATCGTAGTACATCGTTACGATACATCCTGATATATTCTTCGTCGGTCAGACGGTCGTCGAGCATATAGCGTCGCGGGGCCACCTGCTTCATGGAAATACCTCGGAAAAAGCGTGGCGGCCAGAGTGCTACACCGATAGGTACAATGCCAGCTTTTCGGAGTATGGCCGCTTTCGCGAAGTATGACGTGTAAATTTTCATAAAGTATTGATTTATTGTGTAAAGTTACAAAATAATAGGGATATTATACCTACTTGTCGAGGTATTTTTTTATCTCTTCTGAAAAGGTTTCAACGTCTCGGCAGATGATATACTTATTACCAGCGATTTCCGCTTTTCGTTGCCATTCCTTTTGGGCGGCAGATTGGCGGCCCTTTGGCGTTTTGAGTTCAATGCAAAGTGCGCCGAACCCTCCGCGAGAAACAAGGAGAATTAGGTCTGACACACCAGCGACCAAACCTTCCGCCTTCTTGCGGCTTCCACCGACACAGATGGTTTTATAACCTGTGCTGGTACGAATCATTTTCATTGCTCGTTTACCATCGTTTGGGACTGCGAATAACATTCCCGCAAGAGATGGATATTTCGCGTTGAACCATGCGACGCACGCTTGCTGGGTATAGGATTCCGTAAAACTCATAATCTGAATAATGTTTTCTGTGCTTGGTGTTTAATCAATCGAGCTTTAGCATCATTGAAATAATCCGAATCTATTTCAATTCCAACCATTTCAAAACCGAGGTCGTGACAGGCAATACAGATTGAACCGCTCCCAAGATGCGTATCAAGAATCTTGTCGCCTTTTTTTGCGAAATGGGAAAGCAACCATTTGTACAACTTTACAGGTTTTTGCGTTGGATGAATGCGTTTTTCATTCTTTAGGTCTTCGATAGTTAAGCCATGTTTCTTGAGGAGAGCTTCAAGAGCGAATTTGGCCGCTTGTGCTTCTCCCTCCACCACTTGTTCTACGAGCGCAAGGACTTTTCTGGCCTTTTCGATTATTGAGTCCATATTGAGCCGACTTAAATGTGACCTTCAATCCTTGCGACAAGTGCTCCTATGTCGAATTTATCCTTCTGTGTGCCGCGCGGTTCAAGTCGGATTACCATTTCAAGAAGTTCGGGAGCCGCCGCGATAAGTCTTGCATTTGCTCGCTGTCTCGGATTAAGACCATCTGAATCCCGTTCGCCACCGATAGGGTCAGGTACAGCACAAATAGGAGTCTGCGCATCTGTATCTTCCTTCACCTGCCACTGGCCTTTTGAGCCGGGACACGGAGGAATAAAGTCGAAGTAGGTAAACCACTTTTGAAATTGCTTTTTATTACTCATTGCTCTTGGTTTTTGGTTATAGCGTAATTTCCTTTGTGTAAATTAACTTTCCTTTATAGCCCCTCGCCCTTAACTCTTCAATGAGTTGGCGAGGAGTGAATCCTGCGAGGTCGGGATTCCCCCCCCAATTTTCTGTTTCTTTCTGTTATTCAGGGTTTGACACGATTTGCAGTACGCTTGCAAACCGTCTGGCGATTTTTCTTTACGGTAGAACTCTGATTCTGGAAGTTCTCTGCCGCATTTCCCACATCGTTTCATACTTGCTTGGTTTTCAATTATTTATAGTGTAAAACTACAAAGTTTATGACTTTTTACCAAACGGATAACGCATTATTTTTCAGTAAGTTGCAATTATTTTCGATAGCTTTTTCCCTCGAATTTCACCATCTTGCTCAACCTCACGAGACGGTCGATAGTACGCACATCATAGCGGGCGAGCATCTGTTCTGGGGTAAGGTTCGTGGAAACAAACACCGGCTTTAACCTTTGCTCGGCAATATTCAACACGCGGTTGAATCCTTCGTATTTTTCTCCGAAATCGTTAATGAGAGGTTCGATACCGATTTCGTCGATTATCGGGAAGTATGTGTTACAGAGGTAGTCGATATTCTTTGGCTCTTTTCCTGCGTTCGGCCATGATGCGGCGCAAGGTCGCTCGAATTGTTCCGAGTGAACAGGCCGGACGACAAGCCCTGTTGCTTGGTATAGCAAGACCGGAACAACACCCGTAAGAATCGTACTCTTTCCGCGTCCGCAGTCTCCGGTAAGCAATAAACCCATCCCGCGAGTATTCGTCATCCAGTCGATTATGGCATTATATTCCGGAAGGAACTCGAAGTTTGTGGCCGTTTTATCAACGGATTGGAATATCTCGATAAACAACCGCTGACATGTGTTGCGGTCGCCCCAGCTATACACCTTGCGGCTCCTTACGGGGTCATGGCCGCTGTTTTTCATTTGAGCAATAATTGACTGAATATCCATATCATCCGTTGTTTTCAAGTCGTTCCAATAATGTCGTCTTTTCCGATTCGCTTTTGGGTGTCAGTTTGCGACCGTCAGCAAAATCGCCATCTTGTTCGCGCTTTGCCCAATTCCGAAAAGTCAGATTGGCGCTTTGATACTTTTTCAGCAAAGGTTTGTAATTGTGCATCTGCAAAATCAAGAATTGCATGTACTTGACGCCGAAATCGGCTTTAAGACGCACAAATTCGTCCTCTGTGAATGGGTAACGCATTTGGGCTACGTTCGGAGCGTTCTTTTCAATCCACTTCTGAAATTTCACAAAATCAGGAGACGGAGAGAGAGGGGCCGAGTCGCCAGACTCGCTATTCTCTATTTTTCCCTTATTGTCTTTATTTCCTTTATTATTCTTTGTCCCGGCGTTGTCCCGCTGTTGTCCCAAAACTGTCCCAATCTTGTCCCGTTTTTGTCCCACTTCTTCGTTTATCGGATTGTAATCGTCGTAATTACATAGCTTTATAATCGTCTGGCTTGTCCCGCTTGCTGTCCTCGTGGTTATCATATTTTCGGCGACGAGCAGTTTCAAAAATCTGTCTACACGGTTCTTGTTCCATCCCCAGCGTTTAGCGAGGAATCGGATAGTCGCAGGGAACTCCCCGCGTCCTACCTCGATGACCTTACACCCGACTAACATCTTGGTCGAACTCGCCTCAAACCGGGCTGACTGAATCATGTCAAGCCACGCTTCGGCCTTACTGAATTCTCGCTCTTCGAGCCACCAAAGGCTCTCAAACAGCTTACGGCTAATCGGTATGTAACCTTCTTTCATTGCGTTAATATCCACGTCTTGTTAAACTCATTTGCTCCTTTGCAAATGAAATCTGGGTTCTGATGTTGTCCGACTGATGCGTGCAGGTACGGTTGATTCTGTCAAGCCAGTTCACGAGGTAATTTTCTGTTACCGTTTGTGATGCAATAAACTTCATTGCTATCGTTGCCGGCATCTTGAGAATGGCTTTCGAGTGCTCTGCATAGGCCGCGGAAATTGCAGAATCTTGCATCTGTTTCGCGTCAGCAAGCATTTTCCCGCTACGGGCCATATAGTTGTTCAGGTACGTCAGCCGTATTGCCAACTCATTAGGGTCTTCGTTGTTATCTGGTACGCTTTCGAGAAAATCTTGTATCTCTTGAGCCTCCTGCAAAAGGTCGTCGATATTCATAATTTGAGCGGTTTATAAACCACCTCCCGCAGTCGGGGAGGTGGTGATAGTTGGCTACACTTCGAGGATGGCGATGTCGCCGGCCACCTCACGGATGGATTCGAGTACCGAGTCAATGATACTGTCGCGTACCTCCTTTTCGTGGTCGTTGGCATCGGGTGATACGAGCGTACAAGTCAGGTCGTCGGGGTTGAAGTAGGTCTCAACCGCGAAGGTCTGCTTATTCTGGCCCTTGAAAACCGGAACGCACACATTGAATGAAGGAGGAAGGTTGCTGTCTACCTTTTGAGCGATAAGCAGCCGTTTGTCGCCCTTGTTCGGATTGAACTCGGCTTCCACCTCTTTGTCGATGCGCCCCTTGAATGCACGGAGAAGGGAAACCAACTCCATCGCAGTCTGGCGGTTCTCGAAGAGGCTCCGATTCATTTTGATAAGTTCTGCCATCTGAATCGGGGTGATATAGTTGCCTTGATTGATACCAAGTGCGAGGAAATCGGGGTGATATTCCAATTTCCCGGAGACCTCCGCGCGATAGTGGTTCGTCTCGTCGATGATGAGTGCAATAAACATTTTATCACGGTTCACGATGATATGACTCGTCTTCTGGTTGATTTCAGCCACCCGCTTTTCCAACCATTTGAACGGGGTGTCTATCACACCGTCGATTCTGACCTTGACGGGTTCGTGAAGAGGAAGGGCGTCTCCCTCGCGGATTTCGAGCGTTTTCACACCGCTCTCGACTTTTACTTCGATGTTTTCCATGTTGTTTACGAGATTAGTTGTCTGTTCCTGTTTTCCTACCGAGACTCATAATAGTCTTCTGGCGTTCGTCTTGACGGATGGGCCGTGATTCAACGAGGAATCCATCCTTCGAGTAGTACCCGACATATCCGGCTTCTTGGTCTACGAACTTGAAGCACTTTTCTTTGGTGTGCTCGGCCTTATTCCTGATGTTATCGAGGAGCTTTCCACGCTCCTCGGTGAGCGGCTTCAACTGTGCCTTGAAGAGTTCTGCCGAAGCCTTCTTCTCAATCTCAATGTCGTTGATTTCGATGGAAAGGTCGGACAGCCGGTCTTTCATTTCGAGAAGCTGTTCTCCGGTAAAAGGCTTCATGTAGCCAACCTCTTCAATTCGGTCACAGTTGTCTTCGAGCATTTGCCGCCTGACGTCTTCAGGATATTCCTGAAATAATGCTTTGTCCATTTCTTCTGGGTTATGAGTGCCCCGGACGAGCAGGGGCGCTCTGGTGATACTTATTTGCGGACTCTCGCAATGAAGTCCTTGCAGGGTTTGAAAACCGGCTTCTTGGTTTCCGGCAACGTGATAGTTTCTCCACGGCTGATGTCGCGGGCCTTCTTTGCTCGACGAACGACCGTTTTGAAGGTTCCGAAGCCACGCAAAGTAACTTCGTTGCCACCACACACGGCCTCTGTGATGACTTTCATGACGGTTTCAACCACTTTCACGGCCTGATGTTGGCCGATGTTCGTTTTCTCTTCCACCTTTGCGGCAACTTCCTGTTTAGTCATTGTTGCAAGATTTTGAATGTTTTACGATTATTTGAACATGAGGTAGTCTTCGTAGAGTTCCTTGAAGGTCTCAGCGGCGTAGTCGGCCAACGCTTCGCTCTTAAAGCAAAGGCGAGACCCGAAGTGCGCAGCCGTAGCCGAGGGGGCGTTACTCGAGTACGCAAAGGCGAGGCCCGCATTACCATTCGTCCACCACCAATTAAACCACTTGGGCTGGTTGGTGTTCGACCAGTCAGGCCGCCAGCCTTCGTTGAGTGCGCGGGTGATAACTACGAGCTTGTGGAAAGCGACGTAGGCTTTTCGGTCTTCTTTCGGACAGTCGGATGTGTCCGGCATGGAGGTATGCGGGTCGATACCGAGGATAGCGCAGGCGTCTTCGTAACTCTTTACTCGGTCGGTGATTTTGCGTTTGAAAAATTCCTTTCCGAAGGAATCCTCAAGCATCTGTTTGAACTCTGGCGTCGCTGTCTGGTAGAGGTCGAACGCCTTGTTTTCGTCAATTTGAAGTGACTTTTTCATACTCTATCTGTTTAGATTTGGTTAATTTCTTGATAATGACTACTGCCCGCCGTTTTTTATTGATGGTTCGCAAGTCCTTCCCCGGCAGGTCTTTTAGGGAGTCGAGCAATTCAAGGATTTCCTCGAAATTCTTGTTGGAGATTGCGTACATAACCGTCGCTATTTCACCTCTTCATAAGGAGTGAATGCACCGTCGCGTTCGAACTTGTCAGGGCGTCCAGCAGCCTCCTGCTCCTGTTGCTTTTTCCATTCCTCAAAGTCGTCATTATCCATCTTTGTCTCGGTCTCGATGACCTTGAGAATATGTTCGGAAATGCCTGTCTTCGGAAGTGAGCCGAACCCCCAATTAAGGATGGTTTTGCGAGCCATCATTTCAAAATCCGTGTCCCACGGGCTCCCCTTACCACTCTTCACGGCCTCCGAGCGGGACATGATTTCTTGGATTCGAGAGAGGGGCATGACGTCGAAAACGACGTTGCCGTTCGGAAGACATGCAACCCAATAGCCGCCTTTGATTTTGTCTTTCGTGCGGTTGTTTCCGAAATAATCCGGCTTGTGGATAATCTCGGAGGTTGAACCCTTCCGCACCTCGAACTCATCGCCTTCGTAGACGAGATTTGCTTCTACCCATTGAACGATGCCGGCCCGCATGAGAATTTCCCGTTTCCCCATATAGGACGAGGAGAAGTAGATTTTACCTTTTCGGGGAACGAGATACGCGAGTTTTAATTCTGGATTGAGCGATAGCTTCGTAAGGCCGACAGCTTTGATAGCCTCAATGAGGTAATCGGGATTGCTCTTTGCGCAAGTGATGAGATAGTCGTTTTTCATCATCAGAGAAATCGCGAAATTCACCTCACGGGCAAACTCTTCGTATGTGCCTCCAGCCGCAATGAATGCTTTGCGTGGAGCCGAGAAGCAAGCCTGAAGGCCGGCATCAACGAGAATTTGAGGAATAGCAGGCGGTGCTGGGGGAGCTACCGGTGCAGGAGCTTGCGTCTGGGACGTCTTGCCAGAAGCCTGTTGTCCGTTGGAACTTTCCGCTGTTCCGTTGGAGGTCGGTTGTGCAGATGCGTCGAACATCGTCGCTGTCTGCGGTTTCTTTGGTTCTGCCATTGTTATTTACTATAAAAGGTTCTGATGTTGTTCCGCTTATACGTCGGTACGTTCAAGTCCATCACACGCCGGCCTTTCAGGTTGGGCTGAATGAACACTTCTGCGCCGGGATAATATCCGCTCTTACTGCACTTGATATATTGCTCAAGAGCGTTTTCAAATTCGATGGCCGAGGCTCCTTTGTAAACCGGAGATTCGTCGTCAAGTTTGCAGTACGCCAATGCGTCTGCTGATACGATAACAGCATCGTAAGGCGGTTCTTTCTGTTGGAACACCCAATAAAACTCGGCCCATTCACCTGTTGCCAGATGATTGAAAAATTGATAGAAAGCCGCCGAAAAACCGTAGTTCATCTTGTTGATTTGGGACGTGATGGTCTCTTCGTGCAAATCTTTGGAAGATATTGTTTTCCAATCCACGATTTTGCGGCTGGTCTTGAGGTCTGTACGAAACTTGAATCCGAGACCTTCGTATTCGACGAAGTGCGAGATTTCTGCGGTTCCCCATTCAAGGAGCTGGCTGATTGACTCCGAAGTGTTCCCGCAATGATGGAGCAAGGCTTCAACCATCGTATTCGCTAAATCTACTTCCGCTTGACTTGTAGCTTCCATACCGGGGTGTTCGGCGAGAGCCTGTTGGTAGGCAATTTGATACTTCTGCGAGGAAATCCCGTAGGCCGCGCCTGTCGTCGGGTTAATAGGAGGCTCGAATACAAAATATTCAGACTCAAACTCGTCGAGGCATCCGGTGTTGGCAATCGAGGCCAAAATAGCGTGATAAACGCTTCCTTTCATCGAAGCCTCAAGGCTGATTTCCACGCCTCCAATTCGACGTAAATAATCGAACGCTTTCGGAGAAATGAGCAGATTTTTAAGCTGTGTGGAGCTGACGAAATCCCGACTCCACTCGCCTCGATGATATTCCTCATTAGGCATATCGAGGATAATAGCCGGTAGATTTTTAGGCTTTTGTGTCATATTGCTCTTGGTTTTTAATAGTAATCATGTCCGCCGGGCATCGAGTCCCAATCCGGTTCATCATCATATTCGATTTCTCCGCTTCCATCACATTCAGCACAACTATCACATTCCCGTTGGTCGGCAGGTAATTTGTCGTATTCCTCTTTAGTGATGCGTTCTCCATCGCTGTTGTAGTAGATTTCACCTGTTCCTTTGCAAGCTGGGCATGTTACAGTTTGCGGCTCTGGAGAACAACATGGGCATCCGGGATAACCATAACAGACGGCGCAACTCATCGTTTCGGCATATAGGCTTCAATTCGATTCTCCGCGCAGTAATTGACTGCCTGCGACACCGAGTAGAACTTCTTTGAGTGCCGCTTCCCTTTCTTGGTCGTAACGATGGCCATTGAACCGTCGTCATTAAAAATTGCTTGTGCTCTTCGTTTCATAGCGTATTGTATATTAGCTTTTTAGATTTCCTTCGCAACTCATCGAAATCCAGCGTAAGTCCGTCGGACGCACGTATTAGAATTTTCCCATTGGTGCTATTGGGGTGCTTGGGAATGAGGCCGCAGTTGATATACTTTCTAACCGTATTCGGGTGAACATCGTGCAGGTATGCAACCATTTCAACCGTCATGGTTTTCGCGTAAAATTTGTCGATATTGACACCATGTGCTCGGAGATATTCATTCTCCTCTTCGAGTTTCTTGTTTGAGTAATCCATATCCTGAATGACTCCTATAATCTGCATAGTGCTCAACCTTTCTGCGGACTTTTTCTTCACCATTGTTACTCCTCCTTGAATAGATTGTGTTTGTGGGCGTATGCAATGAGTTCCGATTCCTTGTGGACGCCAATGCGGACACTCGCGTTCCGAATATGGTTATGGACGGTGTGCGGGGATAAGCACAGCTCTTCTGCAATTTGCGGTCTTGGAATACCTCTGGACAGAAGTTCCAACACTCGCATTTCGGCATCAGATACTTTACTATTGAAGCGAGGGTGGCAAATAACATTTTCGTATTTGCATTCGCCTCGTAATGGGCATGGAACATGCTCGAAATGGAAACAGCCACTTGCATCTACGTCCGAAATGTTAGTATCTATAACACCGAAATTGCATTTGCATAACCGCAACACAACTCGATATTGGTAATGCGGGAGATTAGCTTGGCATCGTTTGTATTCATTGAGACTTGCTTCGAGAGCTTCGGGATAAAACTCGCGGAACTTCTCAATGATAAACCGAATGGCATCACGGTCGGATTCGGTCAGATGGTGTTGATTCCCATCCTCCGTGCGATACCAGATTTGGTCTTCAAACGTATAAAACTCAATGTTTTTCATCGAGACTTCGGTTAAAGAGATTTTCGGCCGGAATGCCGCTTTCCTTTGCCAGAATATCAATGTATTCCGGGCGAGAAGGCTTGCAGTCTCCAAATACCCATTTCAGGACTGCATTGCTCGAAATGTCACATTGGGAGGCAACCTTTCTCACAAATTTCGTCTTGTAGCTCCTACCCAATGATTGATAGTAGGAGATGAGATTTTGGCCTTTTCGTGTCATTTTATTCATATTTTCGCAGTTTGTTGATGATAAATCAGCACTTTATACTACCTTTGTGGTTGTTGAGATGGTATTGTTAATTTTATTTCGGCGTAAAACTAACAATAAAATAACATTTAGCCAAACAAAACTCACATTATTTTGTCGCAAAAACTCACATTTTTCTGTATATGGCTGAAAATGAAAGATTACGAAATGTTATTTCGTGGCTCAAAGAGCAGGGGATAATTGACAATCAGGAAGATTTAGCCTCTAAAATCGACAGTAACAGAACCTATATCTCTCACATTATCAAAGGGAGACAGGCTTTAACACGTAAATTCGCCGAAAAAATATGTTCGCTGTCTGACAAACTGAATATCAACTATCTATTTGATGAACAAGATACAGCTATGGTATTGAATGATAGCCGTCATCGGATAGTGCATGATTTCGTTGTGGGGCAAGGCAAAGAGCTGGAAAGCACAAAAAACAAACTTCAAGCGATACAAGATAGTCTCGACGGATACCGACTTGTACCCGTATATAACTTTGATGCAGTCGGGGGAATGTCGGCCTGCAATGATATAACTGACGCTCCGGCTTATATCGAAAAATATGTCCCTTTTGCTGGTGCTCACCTTGAGGATATTTGTGTGCATGTAACAGGAAATAGCATGATACCCACATATAGCCCCGGAACACTCTTATTGATACGAAAGGTCGAAGGGTGGAGGGAATATTTCGGTTATGGACACACTTTTGTACTTTTCTTAAATGACGGTCGGCGCATTTTAAAAGAGGTGCGCAAGTTTGCTGAAAACTCAAAGGATTTCGTGCTCTGCGTATCACACAACAAAGAGTATGAACCGGAAGAGCTACCAAAGGCGATGATAGTATCCGTTTACAAGGTTATAATGGCTCTGACAAACGACGGCTTCTGATATGGTTTCCCTTGATGGTCAGAAAATAACACGGCGATTCTTTGAAGCAATCGAGACTTTGATTGCCCTCAAGGCGATACGTGGGCAAAAGACTATTTCGACAGCATTGGGCGTTGAAAACTCGTCGATGTATAAAATTAAGAATCACCCTGAAACATACACCTTGAAGCCAGAATATATACTTTTCCTTGTAACAAAATATAACATATCGGCCGATTGGATTATAACAGGGCGCGGGCGAATGTTCTCAAAAATGTAAGTATGGTAACTTTTTTCTTATTGAATCCAGAGCGAGAAGTTTCAACCATAGCAATTCTTGTTTCATTCAACGGTAAAAAGTACCGTCGGTCTATCCATGAATCAATACCTGTAAATCTTTGGAACAACGATAAAAAGAGAGTTCGAGTCTCTGCGAAACATCAGCAAGGTAATATAATCAATGACACCTTGTCCAAATGGGAGGTCGCCGCTCTCCGCACGCTATCACATTTCAAAGAATACTATAACGCACCGAGTAAAGATGAATTTTTCGAGGTTCTTGACCGGGAATTTTACAAAGATGAAGTCGGAGAACCTACCCAAAAGGAGATGTTATTCCTTGATTATCTTCAAATCTACATCGACAGGTATGATAAGGTCAGAGACCCCAAGACCATTCAGAAATATGTTACAGCGAGGAACAAACTTGCCGAATATGAGAAGCAATGCAGAAAGAAGCTGAAATTCAAAGATATAAACATTGATTTTTACAATGACTTTCAATCGTGGTTCTATTCCATGCAATATGCTGATAACTACTTTGGAAGCGTCGTGAAAGTTGTAAAACAAGCATATAAAGAAGCTCGGTTTGTAGATAAACTGCATGGGTTTGAGGATATAGGGCACAAAGACTTCGTTACTGTTAGTGCAGAATCAGATAATGTTTACCTCGATGAGAGCGAGTTAAATGCAATCTATCGTCTTGAAATAACCCAAGAACGTATCAAAACGGAATACCCAAACTTAACGTCAGGGCAGGTGCGGAGGAAATACGAGAGTTTGCTTGTCGTTCGAGACCGATTCTTGGTAGGGGCCTACACCGGATTGCGAGTATCTGACTTTTCACGCATCGGAGAAATGAATATTGATGAAAACTATATTCGCATCACTACTGATAAAGGGAAGTCAAGCGTCATTATTCCGTTGCATCCGATTGTAAAGGAAATCACCTCGCGGTTCGACTCGAACATAAGTGTTTCAGACCAGAAATTGAATAAACACATCAAAGAGATTGCTCGACTTGCTGGGATAACAAAAAAAGTGCTTCTAAATAAACATATAGGGGGAAAGGTCTCTCAACTATATATTGAAAAATGCGACGCTATTAGCACTCATACCGCTCGACGTTCATTTGCTACAAACGCATATAAGGCCGGGGTTCCAACTATTGCCATTATGAAGGTTACAGGGCACAAAAAGGAATCTAACTTTATGAAGTATATCAAGGTCTCGGCAGAAGAGAACGCGGAAATGTTGAAGTCTCATCCTTTCTTTATCGGAAAGTCGGATGCAGAACCAAATGCAGAACCAAAAGTTTATGAATAGGGCATACTTTTGGTAACAAGCCATGATAAGTAAATTGCAGAGACATTGAAATTTGTTACCATACCGGAACGGTCGTAATAGATAGGGCTGTCCGGCTTCGGGTACGACAGCAACCCCGCGCTCCGCACACTTGGAGCGCGGGGTTGCCGCATGACGGGCGCCGTCGGTCACCGGGCGGAACGGCGCCGTTCGGCCTCCCGCCCCGCCGCGGGACGCAGGAATGCATCGGCGAAGACAAAAAGAACTGTTCCGTCGGAAAAATACAACATTCTGTCAATCATCTGTTTGTCCGGACGGGGGGGGGATTTTTCGTGTCGCGGCGCAACAAATATCCCGATTTTTCATATTTTTGTACTCCGAAAACGCGAAAGAACGAATAGCGGGTGAACCCCCTGAACAGCATACGGAAAGATGGAGAACAGTGACGGCAGAAAAAAATTCGCGATCGCAGGCGTAGCCGGCTACATCGCACCGCGCCACCTGGGCGCCATCCATGCACTCGGTCACGAGCTGACGACGGCGCACGACCTTTCCGACAGCGTGGGGATCATGGACCGCTACTTCCCCGGGGCGGACTTCACCACGGACTGGAGTTCGTTCGAACGGCAGCTGCGCCGCGGCGCAGCCGATTACCTCACGGTCTGCACTCCCAACCACATGCACCTGCCCCACACGCTGGCGGGGCTCGCCGCGGGCGCGCACGTGATCTGCGAGAAACCCCTGGGTCTCACGCCCGGGGAGATCGACCGGATGATCGAGGCGGAACGCAGCAGCGGCCGCAACGTGCGGACCATACTGCAACTGCGCCTCCATCCCGAAATCGTGCGGCTGAAGCAGGCCGTGGCGGAGGGACCGGCGGACCGCGTCTACGACATCGAACTGACCTACGTCACGCCGCGCGGCAGGTGGTATGCCGCCTCGTGGAAGGGCGACACCGCCCGAAGCGGCGGCGTGGCGACCAACATCGGGGTCCATTTCTACGACATGCTGCTCTGGATTTTCGGCCCCGTCGTGCAAAGCCGGGTGCACTATGCGGCCGCGGACTGCATCGCGGGATTTCTCCAGCTGGAGCGTGCGCGCGTGCGCTATTTCCTCAGCATCAACTCCCGGCACCTGCCCCATACCGAGGGGGGGGGAATGCAGGCCTACCGCAAACTGAGCATCGACACCGAAGCGTTCGACTTCTCGTCGGGCTTCACCGACCTGCACACCGAGAGCTACCGCCGGATTCTGGCGGGCGAGGGCTTCGGTCCGCTCGATGCGCGGGCCGTCGTGGCGCTGCTCCACGACATACGCCGGACGGTGCCCGAGGGGCTCGTCGGCGACTACCATCCGATGGCATTCGGACTCGAACGCCGCGTACACCCCGTGTCCACCGCAAAACCTTTGGAGCATGTCGGTTAGAATGGTGGACCTCTACGGCCAGTATGAGGAGCTGAAGGCGGAGATCGATGCCGGCATGCGTTCGGTGATCGCCGAATCGGCGTTCATCAACGGCCCGGCCGTCGGGGCTTTCGCCCGCGAACTGTCGGACTACCTCGGCGTGCGCCACACCCTGCCGTGCGGCAACGGCACCGACGCGCTGATCCTGGCGCTGATGGCCATAGGCCTCGCACCGGGCGACGAGGTGATCGTGCCGGCCTTCACCTACGCCGCCACGGCTGAAGCGGTGGCGCTGCTGGGCGGCGTGCCCGTCATGGCGGACGTGGATCCGGCGACTTTCGGCATCGACCCGGAGAGCATCCGGCGCCTCGTGTCGCCCCGCACGCGGGCGATCATCCCCGTGCACCTCTTCGGCCAGCCCTGCGACATGGAGGAGATCCTGCGCATCGCCGGCACGCACGGCCTGCGCGTCATCGAGGACAACGCGCAGTCGCTCGGCTCCGAGGTCGTCTTCTCCGACGGCACGCGCCGCTTCGCCGGCACGGTCGGAGACATCGGCTGCACGTCGTTCTTCCCCACCAAGGTGCTCGGATGCTTCGGCGACGGCGGCGCGCTCTTCACGGACGACGACCGGCTGGCCGAGCGGATCCGATGCCTGGCCTCGCACGGCCAAAGCGCCAGATACCGCCACGAGACGGTGGGGTTCAACTCGCGTCTCGACACCCTGCAAGCCGCGGTGCTGCGGGCCAAGCTGCCCCGGCTGGACGAGCACATCGCCCGCCGCCGCGCCGCCGCACAGCGCTACACGCGCCGTCTGGAGCATGTCGCGGGCGTGGCGGTGCCCGCAGAGGCCCCCGGCCGCACCCACGTGTGGGGTCAGTACACGCTGAAAATCGCGGACGGAAAACGCGACGGCCTCCGCCGCCGGCTCGAAGCCGCGGGAATTCCGACCATGATCTACTACCCGCTGCCGCTCTTCGGGCAGCCGGCGGCGCAACACATGCCCTGTCTGTGCGACAGCCGGATGCAGGCGGCACGCCTGCTGCCGGAGTGCGTGCTGTCGCTGCCCATGCACCCCTGTCTCACAGCGGATCAGCAAGAAACGATAACCGATGAAATCGAACGATACTTCCATGACAATTCCTGACCCCGCGGCGGAGTTCTTCGTCCACCCCACGGCCGTAGTCGATGAGGGCGCCGCGATCGGCCCCGGCACGAAGATCTGGCACTTCTGCCACATCATGCCGGGCGCGGAGCTGGGCCCCGGCTGCAACCTGGGACAGAACGTGATGATCGCGTCGGGCGTGAAGCTCGGACGCAACGTAAAGATACAGAACAACGTTTCGGTCTACACGGGCGTCGTGTGCGAGGACGACGTGTTCCTCGGCCCCTCGTGCGTGTTCACCAACGTGCGCAACCCGCGCAGCGCCGTGCCGCGCAGGTCGCAATACCTCGCCACCGTGGTGCGGCGCGGTGCGACCGTCGGTGCGAACGCCACGATCGTATGCGGCACCGAGATCGGCGAATACGCCTTCGTCGGCGCGGGTGCCGTGGTCACGAAGCCCGTGCCGCCCTACGCCCTGGTCGCAGGCGCGCCCGCACGACGCATCGGCTGGATGAGCCGCTGCGGCCACCGCCTCGAATTCGACGCCGCGGGCACGGCCGTGTGTCCTGAATCGGGAGAGAAATACCTGCTCGACGAAAATGGAGTGCATTGCATGGAGTGACCGGATACACGGTCGCCTGGCGCGGCGCGAGCGATCGCTGGCCGTGCTCGGACTGGGATACGCGGGGCTGCCGCTGGCGCTCCGCTTCGCACGCGGATACCGCGTGACGGGATACGACATCGACGCGCGCCGCATCGCGAAGCTGCGCTCGGGCATCGACCCCGCGGGACTTCTGCCCCGCGAGGCGTTCGAGGGATGCGACATCCTGTTCACGGACGACGAAAGCCGCCTGTCGGAAGCCTCGTTCTACATCGTGACGGTACCCACGCCCGTGGATGAGGCGCACCGGCCCGACATCGGGGCACTGCTCGCGGCCACGCGCTCGATCGCACGCCACCTCTCCCCCGGCGACTGCGTGGTTTACGAATCCACGGTATGGCCCGGATGCACCGAGGAGCGCTGCATCCCGCTGCTCGAAGCGGTCTCGGGCCTCAGGGCGGGCCGAGACTTCAAGGTCGGCTACTCCCCCGAACGGATCAACCCCGGCGACGAGGAGCACACGCTCGCCGGCACGGTGAAGGTCGTGTCGGGCTGCGACGCGGAGGCGCTCGACGCCATAGCCCGCGTGTACGCGGCGGCGGTCGAGGCGGGAATCTTCCGGGCCTCCGCCATACGGGTGGCCGAAGCGGCGAAAATCCTGGAGAACATCCAGCGCGACGTGAACATCGCCCTGATGAACGAATGCTCGGAGCTCTTCGCACGGCTGGGAATCGACACGACGGAGGTGCTCCGGACGGCCGCGACCAAATGGAACTTCGGACACTACCGCCCGGGGCTGGTCGGCGGCCACTGCATCGGCGTGGACCCCTACTACCTGCTGGCCAGGGCCGAAGAGGCGGGGGTGGAACTCCCCGTCATGCGCGCGAGCCGCACGATCAACGAACGGACGAGCGGCCGCATCGCCCGCGAGCTGACACAAGCGCTGCTGGCACAAGGCAAACACCCCTCCGGATCGCGCGTACTGCTGCTCGGCATGACCTACAAGGCGGATGTGGCCGACTGCCGCAACACGAAGTCGGCCGACCTGTTCCGCGCCTTCGAGCGCGCGGGATTCCGCATCCAGGCCGCGGATCCGTATGCCGACGCGCAGGAAGTATGCGACACCTACGGAATAGAGCTGACGGAGGAGCTGCAACCGCCCTACGACCTGGTGATAGTGGCCGTGGGACACACCCCCTACCGGGCGTTCGACGAGGCCTGGTTCCGCACCCTGCTGACGCCGGACGGCATCGTCGCCGACCTGGGGGCGATATACCACGGAAAATTCCGTTCGCTCCGTTACTGGAGTCTCTGACGGCAGGCCCGCAGACGGTATGCAGGCGGCCCGGCCGGCGGGGTCAGACCCGCTTGATGAGCCGGGCCGGAACGCCGCCGACCACCGTATCGGGCTCGACGTCCTTCGACACCACGGCGCCCGCCGCCACCATCGCATTCTCGCCCACGGTCACGCCGGGCAGGATGGTGGCGCCGGCCCCGATCCAGCAGTTGCGCTTCAGGTGCACGGGTTTGCAGATCAGCGCCTCGTGGTCGTCGTAGTCGTGGTTATTGGTCAGCAGCTGCACGTTGGCCGAGATCAGCACCCCGTCCTCAATGGTGATGCCCCCCACCGACATGCACAGGAAATTGTACATGACGCTGACGTTCCGGCCGATCGTCACGCGGTCGCCCATCATGATGTGCAGGGGCGGCTGGAGGCTGCTGCCCTCGCCCACCCTGCCGCAGAACAACTCCCGGATCAGCGCATCGCACTCGTCGGTCATCGGCATCGTGTGGTTGATGCGGTGACACAGCTGCGCGCTGCGCTTCATCTCCGATTTCCGCGCACGCGTCTCCTCGTTGTCGATGCGCAGGTCGATTCTCGATTCTTTCATGGCAAGATTCGGTTTTTCCCACAAAAATAGGCAAATATTCCATCCGGGTCGCATGTTTTTCCGAAAGAACCGCGGCGTTGCAATAAAAAATTATATATTTGCTGAACAGTAAAAAATCCAGATGCCATGGTTTCCAACATAACGACTTCGCAACACACCGTGCAGGACAACGTGTCCGACAAGCACAGAAGACTGATATTCAACAACGACGAGGACAACTGCGTGATCGTCGAAGGAACGGAGAAACGGGAGGAGTCCATGTTCCGCGCCCAATACGACCTCGCGCACGACATCTTCCGGGAGTTGTCGGCCGACAAGAGCAAGGACCTACGCAAAACCAACAACATCATCGCTTTCTGCGGCGACCGCGGATCGGGAAAGACCTCGTGCATGGAGAGCTTCCGCCAACAGCTGAAGCCCGACCAGGATGCGAACTGCCTCTTTCTGGAAACCATCGACCCGTCGTTTTTCGACGATTCCAACAACATTCTCGGTCTGGTCCTGGGCCAGATGTACAACGTCCTCGTCAAGGACGAACGCAAGCGCGACCGCCCATACCGCAGCGACAAGGACGACTTCGCCCGCGAACAGCTTCTGGAGGAGTTCAACACGGCGATGCGGTACATGAAGCACCTCGCCAAAGCCTCGAACCGCGAAAAATTCTACGACGCCCTGGAGGAACTCGACGCGCTCGCCGCGGGGCTCCAGCTGCGCGAGACCCTGCGGCACCTGTTCGAGAGCTACCTCGCCTACTTAGGCAAAAAGCTGCTTGTCATCACCATCGACGACCTCGACCTGAACATCCGGGGCGCGTACGTCATGTCGGAATTCATCCGCAAGTACCTCACCGACGAGCAGTGCCTGATCCTTCTGAGCGTCAAAGTCGATCAGTTGGTGGAGGCGATCAAGATCAACCTCCGGCAGGAGCAGCACATCTCCGACGAGGAGAGCTACCGCATGGCCGTGAAATACGTCGTCAAACTCATACCGGCCGGCAACCGCGTGAACATGCCGGAACTGGAGAACTACTGCGACAATGCGCTCGAATACAGAAAGGGAGGCCAGACCAACGAATACCGATCGGTAAAGGAAGCCATTACCCGCATCATATTCTGGAAAACCGGCTATCTGTTCTACAACAGCAAGGGGCGCAGTTCGCTCATCGTACCGCGCAACCTGCGTTCGCTCCGACAGCTGCTCCATCTGCTCGCGGCCATGGAGGACCACGACAAGCAGAACAGCACCGCACACCACGCCAACCAGCAGATCTTCAAAAACTACTTCTTCCGCACTTGGACCCAGCAGCTGAATCAGGAGTACCAGGAGCGGATCGACAAGATTCTGGCCAACGACAACAACCTGCACTTCAACAAGACGGTCGTGGCGCAGCTGTCCACGCTGCCCGAATTCGACAAAACGAAGAAGTTCGAGAAACTGTTCGATTCGTCCAACTACGCCTACAACATCTCGCTGGGCGACGTAATGAACCTCCTGGAGTACCTGAGCCAGAACGAAACCGACACCCAGTTGCAGATGTTCCAGTTCTTCATCCGCTCGCTCTACTCCATCAAGCTGTACGAGGCATACGACCGCATCACCGAAAACATCGGCGCGGAGTTGTTTCCCGACAAGAAAGAGGCGGGGATCGGCGAGATCTATGCGTCCGACGCGCTGTTCGACCGGACCAACGTCCTTCAGCAGCTGGTCAATGGGGCCTACTTCTCCTATGAAGCGGACAGTATCCTCGCGCCGAGCAAGAGAGAAAACAAAAGCCGAGACCTGCGCCTGATCAACGGAAAAACGCTGGAAAAAGAGTTGCAGGACCTCGGCGAAAAGAGCAATGGCGGCGCTGACCATGACAACAACTTCAGCAAAGAGTATCGGGACCGCTTCCGGCTGATCGAATTCTTCATGCTCTGCACGAGCCGGCACATCGCTCAGAGGAACCTGGACATTTCGCGGCCTCCCTATTGGCAATCACCGTATCCGGGACACGTATTGCGATTCAACCGAAGTACCGAACATCTTCTGTTCGATGTTCTGGCGCCGTTCTACAACATCCTGAACTTAAGAATGACATACAACCGCTTCGACGGTCTGTTCCGCAGAAAAGACAGCAACCACCGTTCGCTCTACGATTTCGCCCTGGCCAACGAATGGACATTGCTGTACGGCATGCAGGACAAATCCGATCGGAACTACGACAACAAGGAGCATGAATTTCTCTCCGATGCCGTAATCCGCAATTCGGAGGTGCTTACCGCAATGAACGAGCGGCTGAAAGCCCAACGTTACGTATCGCGTTCGAGCAGCAACAGCAAATGCATCGCCGAATTTTACAAAAGCATCAAAAACTCGGAGATGAATACCTATCCGAGAATACAACACGAAAAACCCTATACCATCGATTTCAAATTCCTGTCGGAAATCATCGAGGTGCTCGACCAGTGCGATGCGAGTTATTTCGACTCCATATACGGCCAAGGAACCGAGTTCCAACAGAAAAAACTCAACGAAACTTTCAAAGGAAACAGCTATAAGCAGAAGACCATTCTGAAGCGCCTGCGCACCGAACTGAACGACACATATCAGCTACGCGCACCCAAGCAATGGAAAGAAACGTTCCCCGAAAATACCGCGTTCAAAAAAGCCGACGTCATCCGCATAATCACCGAAATCGCAACATCGAACTGACATGGACCTGCTGAGTGCCTCCATACGCACGGTATTCTACGACACGGCGGTATCCTCCGTCGTGCAGGACCTCCGCGAGCGCAGGGCATCGCATCTGGAGCGGGAATTCGCGAAGCAGATTTCGTGGAGGGAGACGGCATTCACCCAGACCGAAGCGAAAAACCTCGCGGATTTCGTGCGCAACGAAGTAACCGCCGAGACCACCTGCGACCGCCCCGTGAAACGGCACCACTGCTTCCGCCTGCTGCCCCGCTTCACCTCGCTGTGTCTGAAATGCGTGGACGCGCATCCGGTCGTCCGGTTCGAAAAGCTCGGTCCGTGGCGCGAACTCTCCCTGCTGACGGGAGAGGACCTGCTCACGACGTCGTTCCTGGCGCATCCCGACAGGAACGACGGCATGCGACCGGCCGATTATGCATGGCCGAACATCATCCGCCACGACCACGAAGCACTCAACGACGTACTTTCGGCGGGGCTGACCGACATCCACGCCCACCTGAAAGCCTCGGCCGACACGTTCGAACTCACGTGGCTCGACCTGATGAACCGGGTCGTCAATCGCGGCGAGGATTTCGGCAGGCTGTCCGACATTGCCGACGCGCGCATCCATACGGCCCTCGGCACCCGCTACTACCCGATCGACGTGCTGGTGCAGGTCGCGGCCTATCTGCGTGCCCACCTCTTTCGGTCGCTGCAACGCAACGAGCCCGAAGGCAAGCTGTTCGAGGCCATCCGGCTGTTCGACAACACGGTCAGACGCAAGTCCGGGCTGGCCGGCTTGCAGGGCCTCATCGACACGCTGGGCCGCCATGCGGTCCGGACCGTCGCCGGAGTGCGGCTCGACTACTGCATGACGCAGCCGCAGGGCGACTCGATCTATGCGATACACTCCGGGGAGGGCGCGTGGATGTACGACTTCTTCTACCGCTATTACCGCAACGACCGCACGGCGCTGGCCATCGCCGATTTCGCCTACCTCTACTTCGTCATCAAGATGCGTGTGAGAAGCGAATTCGTGCAGACCAACCCCCTCGTCGGCTTCTCCAACTTCAAGACCTACGAGGAGCGGAAATCGGCCTACTGCAACGCATTCGCCGAGTTCTATCCCTACTATGCGGCGCAGTCGGCCATCCGGCCCGGCAGCGACGACCGGCTGGAAGCGCGGGTCGTGCCCGGCGGCATTCCGGACCAGGACCTGGCCCACTCCCTTTTCAATGCGGCCGTCCGGCACGACAACATCCGTCCCGGAACTCTTTCGTTCGTGGTGCATCTCATAAAGAGCGAGCGCAGCCGGCACCGCGGCAGCGGCGCTTCGCGCACGGGCTACAAGGCGTGCTACAAACCCCAGATCGAACAGGTGCTGGACGAATGGAGACGACGCCGCAACGCACGATTTCCACACAGGCCGCTCTACCGGATCGCGGGAATCGACGCGGCCGGCAGCGAACTCAACTGTCCGCCTGCGGTCTTCGGCCACGTCTACCGCTACGCCCGCAAATGCGGTCTGACCGACCTTACGTACCACGTAGGCGAGGATTTCTACGACCTGGCCGACGGCCTGCACTCCATCGAGGAAGCCCTGCGGTTCCTCGGTCTGCAACAGGGCAACAGACTGGGCCACGCCATTGCGCTCGGCACCGACGCCCGGGCCTACTACGCGAAGCGCAACCGCCAGATCGTCATGACCCGCCAGCGCATGCTCGACACGCTCGTATGGCTCGGATATCGCAGCCGCGACCTTCGGGACACGCCTCCGGACTTCGTGCGGCAGCTCGAAAACCAGGCGCGCCTCCTCTACGACCGCATCGGCTATACCGTAACGTTCGATCCGGGCTCGCTCTACCGCAGCCTGTGGCTGCGGAGCGACGAGCTCCACGAGCCGCGCGGCTGGTCGGCATGGAGCCTCACGTCGAAATGCCACGATCCGGAGTGCGAAGTAGCGCGCACGGACCGCAACGCCGTACGGATCAACTACGACTACCAGCTCTCCGCCGAGGTCATCGCCCGGGGAGAGGTTTCCGAGGTGTACACCTACCCCGAAGGAATCGAAGAGGTAGTAAGCGCCCTCCAGCAGCAGCTGCAACGTAAGATCGCGAATGCCGGCATCGCCATCGAATGCAACCCGTCGTCAAACCTGAAGATCGGCCCATTCGACAGCTACATGCAGCATCCCGTCTTCGTGTTCCGCAGGAACGACCTGAAAGCGAGCATCAATACCGACGACAAGGGCATCTTCTCCACTTCGCTCTACAACGAATATTCGCTGATCGCCGCGGCGTACGGGCAATCGGGCGCCGATGAAAAGGAGGTCCTCGAATTCATCCGGCAGCTCCGGGACGAAGCCGCACTGCTGCGATTCGACGATTCACCCTCCGGCAAGTCGCGCCGGTAGCCCGTCTGCCGGCGCCGACTTGCCGAGCGACCCAACGCCCATATAATACCCTAAAGTTCAATGAACAATAGCTGTTTTTCCGTATAGTCCCAGCGGATTCCGGCCGGCGGTGTGAATTTTTTTTCAAAAAAGTGCGGAAAAAATTTGCAGGGACAGAAATTTTCTCTACCTTTGCACTCGCAATCCGGTTCAAGGATGGCAATTGCGGAAATAGCTCAGTTGGTAGAGCACAACCTTGCCAAGGTTGGGGTCGCGAGTTCGAGTCTCGTTTTCCGCTCAGAGATCAAAAGGACAGTCCGAAAGGCTGTCCTTTTTGGTTTTCAGGAAAACGAGACTCGCACGAGCGGCCCCGAGGCTTCCTTTTCCGGGATATGTGCGGTTCGTCGCCGGCGGCAGGAGGGCGCGAGCCTCGGCGAGTGCAGTCCGCCGCGTGGGGCGGCGAACCGCCGACGTCGTAAAACGACGTCGATGCCTTGCGCAAGAGGTGGTCCGTGTGCAATCCGCAAGGGCGGCATACATGACGGCGAAAGCGGCGATTCTCTACTACAAGATGCTGTATTACGTCTACCACAGCGAGCCGTGCGGCTGCGACGATCCCGTCATCCTGCACGAATGCATGCGGACCTTATCGACCGAGCTGATGCTGCTCTTCGACGACACCGACACCGAGGGCAACACGACGCTGGCCTGCCTGAGAAGTTTTGCCCGCAAGGCTTTCGAGGAGCGGAAATTCATGCTGCATCCGTGCGAACTCAGGATGCATATGGCGCGGGTCGTCCGTATAGGCGGGATCGTCACGAGGTATTGTGAGAAGCGCCTGGAGCTCTACAAGTCGATGAGCCGCACGTGATGCCTGCGGTAGCTGCGAGGGGTGGGAGTCCGCCTGCGGGCGCAGGGCCGGGCCGGCGTCGCTGCCCCCTCCGGAACGTTTCGCCCCCGGAGACCTGTACGGTCTCCGGGGGCGGTTTTCGGTGTGCCGTCCGGCAGGGCGGGGGAGCGGCGGCGTCAGCCGCGGCCCTCCATGCTCTCGACGGACGGGTTGGTCATCGTCACGTCCTGCTCCAGCTCGCGCCGGGTGGGGGGCTCGTCGCCGTGCGTGGCGACCATCGGTCCGCCCTCGTCGAAGGTGTCGTCGGGCATGTTCTGCGTCACGACCGGCACCTGCATGGAGCGGTATTGTCCCGACTGCTTGTATTCGTCCGTGCGGGAGGGTTGGTCGGCGAAGTGTTCCTGCGTGTTTCTGCGTTCCATGATGATTCGTTTCCGTCGGGGAGTGCAAAGGCCGTACCGCATTCGCGCGGGGCTCGCGGGCCGCCTCCCCACGAAAAAAAGCCACCCGCGACGGGTGGCTTTTCACACACAAACATTAACAATACAAACAATGCATGGCAAAATTTACCAGATTTATAGAATACATATCTAAAATGAAAACAACAACCAAACAAATGAAAATAAATGTGCTGTTTTATAGCTATTTATAAGTGTGCATTTCTTTTCAGTTGCTTTCATTGTTTTCGGTTGTTTGG
>Ga0209064_1000755_pt1 | contig 67286 bp, 55 predicted proteins | sample Inofromicrocosms_FD_187498 | JGI IMG/M metagenome (GOLD analysis project Ga0209064, IMG submission 187498) | Mouse cecum microbial communities from Vienna, Austria - Inoculum for glucosamine and mucus D2O microcosms (SPAdes) (version 2) | ecosystem: Host-associated > Mammals > Digestive system >...
CCCGTTTAGTGGATTTTAACTTTTCGGGTTTTTGGCGGGGTTTAGGGTGTAAGACACTGGATGTATGTGTGTTATGTGCGGTTTTTGGGATGGGATTTTTTTTTGAGAAATTTTCTTATTTGTTTCAATCGCGTCCTTCAGACGCCCTGGCTTTAATGGGTGGCTTTCCCGGCACACCTCCGGTGTACCGGGTTACGAATAATCGGCGTCTTGCAGACGCCTATGCTATCGCAAAGGTGTATTATCTCTCTCCGTGGACCTGTAATAATAGGTTATTGGAGTATTGCAGACGCTAAGCTATCGCAAATGGTTTTATCTCTCCCTTCCTGGGTAATAGGATAGGAGGATATCGGGGTATTGATGACGCCTGGGATGGTGTGAAGGGGTTTCATGTCTTCATTCCTGGGTAATGGGTTAAGTGGATATCGGAGGGGTGCGGACACCTGGGATAGTGCGAAGGGTTTTCTTTCTCATTTGGGATATATGTGCTGAGATGTTTTGGGGGCTTGTGGGTGGTGTTGATGTTGGTGTGTGGTTTTATTTTTTGCTGTACCTGGCTATGATGGTATCGGCATCTTGGAGATGGCTTTCTTTGGTTTTGGTGGATGGGTTTGGGTACAGTGGGTTTTTTATGGGATAATTAATGAAATATTTTGGAATTTGTGTTACAAAACAATTACACAGTTGTTATATATTGTATAAATCGTGTTACAAAATTATTGCAGTTACAAAAATATGCGTCAAATGTAACAGAATCGCAACAGAATAATTGTTTTTATAAAAAGTTTAAAATCAAATATATAGCATAAAATATATCTATAGTTAACATTAATTAACTACAAAAATATTGCAAAAGGTGAAAATGGTTGTACCTTTGACGCAGAAATTAAATCAAATAATCCAATAGCTAATAAAAATAACCTCAAAAATTGCTCTTATGGGAACTACAGCATTTCAAGAAAACCTTACAAAATTGCAGGACAATCTGCTTAATTTTGCATATAAGTTGACATCGAACAGGGATGATGCTTATGATCTTTTACAGGACACAACGCTGAAAGCTCTCGACAACGAGGATAAGTATGCGGACAACACAAACTTCAAGGGATGGGTGTTTACAATCATGCGCAACCTGTTCATCAATAATTACCGCCGCAATGCGCGTGCCGCAACCATTGTCGACACTACTGACAATCTCTATCACCTGAACCTGTCGCAGGATTCCGGTCTTGAGTCCCCTGAGGATTCTTATGGTGCAAAGGAGATTACTTCGGCCATAGCTGAGTTCAGCGATGAATACCGTATCCCGTTCTCCATGCATGTGGCCGGATACAAGTACAGCGAGATCGCAGAGGAGATGGATCTTCCGCTCGGCACGGTGAAGAGCCGCATATTCTTCGCCCGCAAGAAATTGCAGGAGCGTTTCGCCAGCTACCGCTGATGGGCCGTAAAGAAGAAGGATTCGGCGCGTGAGCGTCCCAAAGATTGTCTATGACCTATTTGTCTGCCAGGACGGTCTTCAATATTCCAACATGAAAAGCTAAAATGCAAAATTCCCAAATATGGCATCTCCCACACCGGGGGATGCCGCTTTTTTTATTGCCGCTGTTTCCAATACTCCAGTATTGTGTCGTGTATGTCGTTGAATGGCAGGTAGCTTGCGGAATTCCGGTTGCTTTTTTGAAGCCATACGCCCAAGGGTGTATGGCCTGGTGTCATCTTGTGGCGTATTTCCGACATCAAAGCCTTTTTTCCGTTAATGTGTGTTATGTCCACCAATGGGAATAGGTGCTTGTCTGTCAGGAAATGGTTCTTTAATCCAAGTACGTGGTCGGAGAACAGCCCGTAGCAATAGTATTCGCTGAAGCGGTATGTGTTGCACAGCCTGTGTTTCCAGCTTTTGAATGTGGAGGAACTGGCAATTGATTGTAGGAGCGCTTCGATGTTCTCGCGCACAAACACTACGGGGTGCGACATGTAGCAGTCGCCGATGATGTCCTGGTGCGGTGGCAGGGGCATGAAGCGCCGTGCCACACGGCAGTATTCATCATGGCACGGTTCATCGATAAACGGGCCTTTGAACAGTATCCATTTGCCGTCCTTTATCAAGTCGCCGGATTCCAGAGGCCTTAGGAATACGCATTCGGAGTCGATGTTCATCACGGCTTCGATGCCGCTGCCCAGGGCTTCAAATGCGCCTAGCTTACATATCTGCTGTACTATCCATTCCCTTACCGGTATGGTGAATGGGCTGACAAGATACCGGTGGCCGAGGACCTTGAACGGGAACTGTATGTGATGCCATGGCATTATCTCCGATTTTCGGTGGATGTGCCTGCCTTTGAACGCGGGGTTTTCCTTGAACAGCCTGAAGTCCTCATCGTTTACGAATATATGGTGCGGAATGTCACCTGGGACAAAGCGCTTGATGCTTTCGCACAGCAGGGCGCATTCGTGGATGTCGTTACGGTAGGATTGGGTTACTATTGCCAGTGATTCCATGGATGGTGGGAGGTTGTGGTGGCTGATAAAACGGGCGGGATCTTGCATACGGGCCTTTGTGGCCGGTATGGCAAGTCCCGCCGCTTGTATCTGTGGTCGTTCCGTGCCTACACGGTGAGGATTTCCTTTTCCTTGGCGGCGAACAGGTCGTCGATCTTTTTAAGGAATTTGTCGTGGAGCTTCTGTGCGGTGTTTTCGGCATCTTTTTCCACGTCTTCTGGCATTCCTTGCTTGATTGCCTTTTTCAGTCCGTCTATTGCATCGCGGCGAGCGTTGCGTACTGACACCTTTGCCTGTTCGGCTTCCGCTTTTGATTGCTTCACAAGCGCCTTGCGGCGGTCTTCGGTCAGCGGGGGGATCGACAGGCGTATCACTTCACCGTTGTTTTCGGGCATAATGCCGAGTTCAGAGTTTATAATGGCCTTCTCGATGACCTTGAACATGGATTTTTCCCATGGGGTGATTGTGATTGTACGTGCATCCGGTACGGCGATGTTTGCCACATTGCTCAGCGGGGTCATGCTTCCGTAATAGTCCACGCGGATGCCGTCAAGGATCTTGGGGTTGGCCTTTCCTGCACGGATGTGTGCAAGGGATTCTTCTAGATATGCTGCCGCCATTTCCATTTTCTCTTCGGCGGGGTCGAGGTAGGTGGATACGTTTGTCATATGTCGTTTGCGTTATTAAATTACATTAATATACCAGTGTGCCGATGGGCTCTCCGGCGATCACTTTTTCCAGGTTGCCTACGGTGTCCATGTCGAAGACCACGATCGGCATGCGGTTTTCCTTGCACAGGGCCGTGGCGGTGAGGTCCATCACCTTGAGTCCGCGGTTGTACACCTCGTCGTATGTGATTTCGCTGAACTTTGTGGCGGTGGGGTCTTTTTCGGGGTCGGCTGTGTATATGCCGTCGACTCGTGTGCCTTTGAGCATCACTTGTGCCTCGACCTCTACCGCGCGCAGGGCCGAGCCTGTGTCGGTAGTGAAGAACGGGTTGCCTGTGCCTCCGGAGATTATTGCCACTTCGCCGTTATCGAGGGCCTCGATAGCTTTCCATTTGCTGTAGTGCTCGCCGATGGGGAACATGTTGATGGCGGTGAACACGCGTGCGCGCTGTCCTATGGCGGTGAGCGCCGAACTTAGGGCCAGGGAGTTGATCACTGTGGCCAGCATCCCCATCTGGTCGCCTTTGACACGGTCGAAACCGCGGGATGCGCCGGTGAGTCCGCGGAATATGTTGCCTCCGCCGATCACTATCGCCACCTGCACGCCTGTGGCCACTATTTCCTTTATCTGTGTGGCATAGTCGTTGAGGCGTTGTGTGTCAATGCCGTATCCCTGCGTTCCCATAAGGGATTCGCCGCTGAGTTTCAGCAGCACCCGTTGGTATTTGGTTCTCATATCGCTCAGATTGTGTTTCTTGTTTTTTATTGTATGCGGTAAAGTTACATCATTTTTTTGACATTTGGCATTTCCTGTCAAAATAATCGCTATTTTTGTGGTATGATTAGGATAAACTGTAATGTCGGGGACAAGGAGGCCGTGAGTGATGGCCGGGATTAGGGGGCTCGTCAAGGATACGGCCATATATGGGCTTAGCAGCATTGTGGGCCGCTTCCTGAACTGGTGTCTTGTACCGTTGTATACGGTATTGTTCACCACGTCGGAGTATGGCGTGGTGACGCTTGTGTATTCGGTTGTGGCTCTTGCCCTTATAATATTGACATACGGGATGGAGACGGGTTTTTTCCGTTTTGCCAACCACGAACGGTGGGGCGACCCTATGGAGGTATATTCTACCGGGCTTGTCTCGCTTGCTGTCACATCGTCGGTGTTCCTGGCTGTGTGCCTTGTGTTTGCCGGGCCTATAAGCGGGCTGTTGCATTGCTCCGCGCATCCTTCGTTCACGGTGATGATGGTGGTGGCGGTTGCTGTTGATGCCTTTACGGCATTGCCGTTCTCGTATCTGCGTTACCGCAGCCGTCCGGTGCGTTTCGCCTCGCTCAAGCTCGTGAACATCGGCCTCAACATCGGCCTCAACCTGTTTTTCCTGTTGCTGTGCCCGTTCCTTATGGACAGTGTGCCCGGGACTGTAGACTGGTTCTATGATCCGGAGTTCTCGATAGGGTACATATTCCTGTCGAACATGATTGCCTCCGTTGTCACGCTTTTTATGCTCGTCCCAGAGCTTACGGGATTCCGTTACCGGTTCAATGCCCGGCTTTGGCGCGAGATGCTGGCATATTCTGCCCCGCTTCTGGTGCTCGGTGTGGCCGGTATAATGAACCAGACCATAGACAAGATAATATTCCCGTCGCTGGTGTCTGATCCCGCTGAGGCCATGTCGCAGCTGGGGATATATGGGGCCAACTATAAGATTGCGATTGTGATGGTGATGTTCACCCAGGCTTTCCGCTTTGCCTATGAGCCGTTCATTTTTGCCAAGAACAAGGAGTCAGGCGGGCGGGGGGTACGTGCCTACAGTGATGCCATGAAGTATTTTGTGGTGTTTTCGATGGTGATTTTCCTCGTGGTGATGTTCTATCTGGATATAGTCAAGCATCTGATTTCCGAACGCTATTACAGTGGCCTTGATGTGGTGCCGGTAATAATGATGGCAGAGGTGTTTTTCGGTGTGTTCTTCAACCTGTCGCTTTGGTACAAGCTTACCGACAGGACCATCTGGGGCGTGTGGTTCTCGCTGCTGGGCCTTGCGGTGACATTGGGGCTAAATGCCCTCCTTGTCCCGGTGATGGGATATATGGGATGTGCCTGGGCGGCGTTCTGCTGCTACGGGGTGATGATGGTGTCGAGCTATCTTATAGGGCGTGTGAAGCATCCCATTCCGTATGAGCTTGGGCGCATCGGTGGGTATGTTGTGCTGGCTTTGGCGCTGTACGCCGTGGGCTGCTATCTGATAGACACGCAGAACCAGTGGCTCGACATGGCGTTGCGCACCCCGCTGCTTATTATATATATCGCTGTTGCCGTGCGCATGGAGGGTATCCCTGTGCCATATCTGTGCCGTTCCGGTAAAAAATCCAACGGAAAGGTATGAAGGTAGTGCTTGTGAACCATAGCGACAGCCTCGGCGGAGCTTCCGTGGTGACTTACCGACTGATGGAGGCCCTCATCGCCCAGGGCGTGGATGCCAGGATGCTGGTGGTGAAGAAGTCCACCGGTTCGCCGTATGTGGCCGAGGCTGCGGGACGTTTTGCAGGCAGGATGGCGTTCCTTGCCGAACATATGCGCATATTCATGCGTAACGGCTTCGACCGTTCGACATTGTTCAAGATATCTACGGCCACTGACGGCCTTCCGCTACACCGGCATCCGTGGGTGAGGGAGGCTGATGTGGTGGCTCTCAATTGGGTGAACCAGGGGATGCTGTCGCTCAAGGAGATAGGCCGTCTGGCCAGGATTAGGCCTGTGGTGTGGACGATGCACGACATGTGGTGTGCCACAGGTGTGTGCCACCATGCCGGGACGTGTGACGGCTATCTGGACCGTTGCGGCCACTGCCCGTTGATAAAGGGAGGCAGGGTGAAACGCGACTTGTCGCGTGTGACGTGGATGCGCAAGTCGGGGCTTTATTCGTCATCGGAAATACGTTTTGTTGCCGTGAGCAACTGGCTGGCGGAGCGCTGCCGCCACAGTTCGCTGCTTTCGCATATGCCTGTCTCTGTCATCCCTAACGCCTTTCCTGTGGAGGATTTTCCGCCTTCGGCACGGACTGCGGAGGGCGGACGCCGCCGTATCATAATGGGGGCGGCACGGCTTGACGACCCTATAAAGGGGCTTCCTTTTGCCGTGGAGGCCTTGAACATATTGGCGGACAGTTGTCCTGGTCTGGCTGAAAGGGCGGAGGCCGTGTTTTTCGGCGCAGTACGCGATCCAGAGGCTTTTTCGGGGCTGCGTTTCCCGCACAGGCTCCTGGGAGGGCTTAGCGGGCGCGATGAACTTGCCAGGGCATATGCCGGGGCTGATGTTGTGCTGTCGACATCTCTGTATGAGACCCTTCCGGGCACTGTGATAGAGGGTATGGCAGCCGGGTGTGTCCCGGTGGCGACAAACCGTGGCGGACAGGGGGACATAATAGACCATCTGTCTACGGGCTACCTTGCGCAGGCCGGCAGTGCCAGGGATATAGCCGAGGGCTTGCGGTGGGCGCTGTGTTCTGCAACGGTGACGCCTGAGGAGCTGCATGGCCAGGTGTCGGCGCGCTTCTCTGCGGAGTCCGTCGCGGGGAGATATATAGGATTGTTTAATGAAATGTTGAAAATACGATGATAAAGAACCTGCTGTTTGATCTTGGCGGCGTGATAATGGATATCCGCCGGGAGAATTGTGTGAAGGCTTTCCAGGAGCTCGGAATGTCCGATATAGGGGAATTCCTGGGCGACTATGGACAGAAAGGTGCGTTCAAACTGCTTGAGGAAGGCGCTCTGACACCGGATGAGTTCCGGGCAGAAATAATGAAAAGCTGTCCCGGGGGGACTGCCGGCAGCCAGATTGACGATGCCTTCAACCAGTTCCTTGTAGGGATACCCGCCTACCGCCTTGAGGCGCTTGCCGGACTGCGCAGGCGTTACGGTGTGTACCTGCTTTCCAATACAAATAAGATAATGTGGGATTCCCGCATTGCCGAGGAGTTCCGGAAGATTCCGGGACGGGAAATGGACAGCTATTTCGACGGCACTGTGACATCGTTTGAGGCGCGTGCGCTGAAGCCGTCGGCTGAGATATTCGGCTATGCTGTCCGGAAATTGGGTATCGTTCCAGAGGAGACGCTTTTCCTTGATGATTCGCAGGAAAATATCAGGGCCGCCGTGGCTTTGGGCTTCCATGGGGCGGTGGTGCCGGCATCGGGTGATGTCGATGTCTTTGATGTGATAAACCGATATCTGTCTTCAGCCGGTGACGTGCGATGAGTAAGATAGCGGCCATAGGGATGTTTGACGGCGTGCATTCGGGCCACCGCACGCTCCTGGACTTCCTTGATGGGGAGGGCCGCCGCCGCGGGCTTGGGACTATGGTGGTGACATTTGACGGGCATCCGCTGTCGTTGGTTGACCCCGGGCGTGCTCCGGGGCTGCTGATGGATGCCGGCAGACGGAGGCAGGCGTTGCTGGATGCGGGTGTTGACGAGGTTGTCATGCTGCATTTCGATGACGGGATGCGGCGCATGGATGCCGCCGGTTTCATGTCGATGCTCCATGACAGGTATGGAGTCAGTTGCCTGGTGGTGGGCTATGACCACCGTTTCGGGCATGGCCGTGCTGAGGGCTTTGACGATTATGTGCGCATAGGCCGTGTGCTGGGCATGGATGTGCTAAGCGCGCCTGAACAGGAAGGGGTCAGCTCTTCGGCAATAAGGGCTGCGCTCTGTGGCGGCGACATAGCCGGCGCAAATGCTATGCTTGGCTACAGGTATGAGATATCGGGTAGGGTGGGCCACGGGCGGCAGCTCGGGCGGACAATCGGTTTCCCTACGGCCAACCTTTGTACTGAAGCCGGACGGCTTGTCCCGAAGCGGGGCGTGTATGCGGCAGAAGTGATGGTGGATGGCGACGGGGTGTGGCGCATGGCGATGCTCAATATCGGCCACCGCCCTACGGTGGAGGGTTCGGACTGCGCGCCTGTGTCGGTGGAGGTGCATATAATCGGTTTCTGCCGGGATATCTACGGCCACAGGATAGCGGTGCGTTTCATCGGCAGGCTCAGGGACGAGATGCGTTTCGGCTCGGTGGAGGCCTTGCGTCAGCAGCTTGAGGAGGACCGCAGGTGTGTGCAAGATAATTTTCGCAGTTCGGTAAATTTTGTTTAATTTTGCCTGCGGTTAACTTGACCGTATAAATAACGCACTAACTCATGCCATGACAAAAGAATACGATTATCTGGTTATCGGTTCGGGCATAGCCGGAATGAGCTTTGCCCTGAAGGTTGCGGGGACAGGACGTGTTGCCCTCGTGTGCAAGACAACGCTGGATGAGGCCAATACGGCCCTTGCCCAAGGCGGAGTGGCCTCGGTGACTAACCTGGAGGTGGACGATTTTGACAAGCATATCCATGACACTATGGTGGCCGGTGACTGGCTGAGCGATCCTGTTGCCGTGGAGAAGGTGGTGAAGGGTGCTCCCGGCCAGATACGGCAGCTTATAGAATGGGGTGTCGATTTCGACAAGAGCCCTGACGGCAGTTTCGACCTGCACCGTGAGGGTGGGCACAGCGAGTTCAGGATATTGCACCATGCCGACAATACGGGTTTTGAGATACAGGAAAGCCTCATAGAGGCTGTACGCCGCAACCCTCAGATAGATGTGTATGAGAACCATTTTGCCATTGAGATCATCACGCAGCACCATCTGGGGCGTATTGTCACCCGCCGTACACCGGACATTGACTGCTATGGCGCCTATGTTCTGAATCCGGAGACGGGCAAGGTGGATACCTTCCTGTCGAAGGTTACGCTGATGGCTACAGGCGGGGTCGGGGCTGTGTACCAGACAACGACAAATCCGTTGGTGGCCACTGGCGACGGTATCGCCATGGTGTACCGTGCCAAGGGGACTGTGAAGGACATGGAGTTCATACAGTTCCATCCTACGGCGCTGTTCCATCCCGGAGACCGCCCTTCGTTCCTCATTACCGAGGCGATGCGCGGATATGGGGCCGTGCTCCGCAACCTGCGCGGGGAGGAGTTCATGCATAAGTATGACCCGCGCCTGTCGCTCGCTCCGCGTGACATAGTGGCAAGGGCCATCGACAGTGAGATGAAGCTGTATGGCGATGACCATGTGTATCTTGACGTCACGCATAAAGACCCGGAGGAGACCCGCCGCCATTTCCCGAACATATACCGCAAGTGCCTGTCGCTGGGGATTGACATAACCAAGGACTATATACCTGTGGCGCCTGCCGCGCATTACCTGTGTGGTGGCATAGCGGTTGACGGCAACGGAGAGTCGTCGATAAAGCATCTTTATGCCGTGGGCGAATGTTCGTGCACGGGGCTTCACGGCGGTAACCGTCTTGCGTCTAATTCGCTTATAGAGGCTGTTGTGTATGCCGATGCTGCTGCTGCGCATGCCCGCGCGGCTATAGGCCACATATCGTTGCGGCATGATGTGCCGCAGTGGAACGATGACGGCACGCGCCATCCTGAGGAGATGGTGCTCATTACCCAGAGCATCCGTGAGGTAGGCCAGATAATGGGCACGTATGTGGGCATAGTGCGTAGCGACCTGCGGCTTGACCGTGCCTGGAATAGGCTCGACATCCTCTACGAGGAGACGGAAAGGCTGTTCAAGTGTTCCAAGGCTTCGCGTGAGATATGTGAGCTCCGCAATATAATAAACGTTGGATACCTTATAATGAGGCAGGCGAAGGAGCGGCATGAGTCGCGAGGGCTTCATTATACGCTTGACTATCCGCCTGTGCCGCATGGCGGCGACAAATGAATTGGCTGGAGGCGGGCATGATATAGCCTGCCTTTGCTTTGCGGGTTTGCAATTTCGCCCGGATATTGTTAAATTTGCGGCGTATATGTAAGATATATGGAAACCGGTAATGCATCTACCCCTCAACAGTGTAGGCACAGGTGGCTAGGTTGGCTGCTTAAGTATGCCATCCCCGTGGTGATAAGCTTCGGGCTTTGCTGGCTTCTGTTCACTGGTGTCGATTTCGGTGATATGGTCGGTATAATACGGGGGGAGTGCAATTTCTGGTGGATTGCCCTGGCGCTTTCCATAAGTGTGCTTTCCCATATTCTGCGGGCGGTGCGTTGGGGCATGCAGTTGCGCGCACTGGGCATTGATACTCCCATGTTTCCGTTGATTCTCAGTATATTCGGCACTTATTCGGTCAACCTTGTATTTCCGCGTCTCGGTGAGGTGTGGCGCACGGGCTATATCGCCCACCGACAGGGGGCGCAGTTTGCCACGGTGTTTGGGTCGATGGTGGCCGACCGCCTTGCCGATATGTTCACGGCACTGGTGATAACGGTGTTTACATTTATATTGGCAGCGGGTGCTTTCACGCAGTATGTGGCAGGCAATGCTGCCACATATGCCCATATTGCCGGGTATGTGTCGTCGCCTTTGCTGTGGATTGCTTTGGCCGCCTGTGTGGTGCTGGTGTGGTGGTTTTTTGCCCATAAGACATCCAATCCTGCAATGCTTAAGGCAAAGGCTGCCGTGCGTGAGCTGTGGGCCGGTTTCGCTGCTATATTCACCATGCCCGGCAAGGGGCTGTGGCTGTTGCTCACCGTGGGCATATGGGGCTGCTATTTTGTGCAGATGCTTGTAGTGTTCCAGGCGTTTGGCTTTACGGCCGAGGTGGCCTCGCATGACGGTGTGACGGCTGTGCTTGTCACTTTTGTGCTTTCTAGCATAGCCATGGGTGTGCCGTCGAACGGCGGCATAGGCCCGTGGCAGTGGGCGGTGATCTTTGCCCTTGGCATATATGGGGTAGACCGTGTGCATGCCGGAGCGTTCGCCAATGTGGTGCTGGGCACGCAGACCCTGCTGCTAATTTTCCTTGGAATCTTCACTTTTGCCTCCATCGCGCTCATGCGCCGCAAGGCAAGGTCAACACAGAATATAAATAACCTGAAGAAATGAATAAAGTAATCATCATCGGAGCTGGCGGCGTTGGTACTGTCGTGGCTCATAAGTGTGCCCAGAACCCTGACGTCTTCCACGAGATTGTCATAGCTTCGCGTACACGTTCTAAGTGCGATGCCGTGGCTAAGGCCATCGGCAAGCCCAATGTGTCAACAGACACTGTCGATGCCGACAGTGTGGAGCAGCTCGTTGAGCTTTTCCGCCGCCATAAGCCTGACCTTGTCATCAATGTGGCCCTCCCTTACCAGGACCTGACCATAATGGATGCCTGTCTTGAATGTGGGGTAAACTATCTTGACACGGCAAACTATGAGCCGCGTGACGAGGCTCATTTTGAATATTCCTGGCAGTGGGCATACCGTGAACGTTTCGAGAAGGCCGGGTTGACGGCGATATTGGGCTGCGGTTTTGACCCGGGTGTATCGGGCGTGTTCACTGCGTATGCTGCAAAACATTTCTTCTCGGAGATGGAGTACCTGGATATCGTGGACTGCAATGCGGGTGACCATGGCAAGGCTTTCGCCACTAATTTCAATCCGGAGATAAATATCCGTGAGATCACACAGAACGGCCGTTACTACAAGGATGGTGAATGGGTCACCACCAAGCCGCTGGAGTTCCATGCTCCGCTGACCTACCCAAATATAGGCGCGCGCGATTCGTACCTGCTTTACCATGAGGAGCTTGAAAGCCTTGTCCAGAACTTCCCTACCATACGGCGGGCACGTTTCTGGATGACTTTCGGACAGGAGTACCTGACGCATCTGCGTGTGATCCAGAATATAGGCATGGCGCGTATTGATGAGGTGGAATACAATGGTGTGAAGATAATCCCGCTCCAGTTCCTCAAGGCAGTGCTGCCTAACCCGCAGGATCTCGGGGAGAACTATCATGGCGAGACTTCTATCGGCTGCCGTATTTCCGGCAAGGGTAAGGACGGCAAGGACCTTACATATTATATATATAATAATTGCAGCCATGAGTCGTCATATCGCGAGACTGGCATGCAGGCTGTAAGCTATACCACCGGCGTACCGGCGATGATAGGCGCGATGATGTTCCTCACCGGCAAGTGGAATATGCCTGGTGTCCACAATGTGGAGGAGTTTGATCCGGACCCGTTCATGGAGCAGCTACCGTTGCAGGGGCTTCCATGGCATGAGGTGATCGGTGGCGACCTGGAGGTCGACAAGATTGACAACTGATACAAATAGTGTCAAGCATATTTGAAAGGGGCGGCTACGGCTGCCCTTTTTTTGTGTAGGTCCATGTACGTAAAAAAAAGGTGTTGCGCCAAAATCACGGCGCAACACCTTCACGTTTTTTCAATATAATATTGGAATAGGTTTATTCCTGGTCGGAATCCCACCACACCGGTACGGTGGCGATGGCGGGGTCGCTCTGCCAGTTGGCGATGCTTAGGTTCGCGCCTGGCACTTGGGGTGCTATGGCGTTCAGGTTCGCCTGGTTGTAGCGTACCTCATGCGTACACTGTACCCAGCGGCGGGGGTGCTTGCCTTCTGGTACGGACATCTTGGCGTCGGCATTGAAGTCGTACTCGTAGGGGCGGTCCCAGTTTAGGAAAATGCTGGGGTCGTAGTCGTAGCGGCGCATGTCGTTGTACTGTTCTACGCTGAACATCATGGCCATGCGCTTCTGTGTCATGATTTTGCCCAGTGTGAGGTCGCCGGGTGTGCCTATGCCGTTTTCGATGTAGTTGTTGATGGCTGTCTCGTCCATCGGAGTGAACGACGGGCAATTCTTCAGTGAAGGGTCTTCTCCGCACCATGTAGACAGTTTGCTGTTCATAAGGTCGATATGTGCGCGGATACCGTCCTTGTATGCCTGGAATGCTTCGTTTGTCCGTCCGAGCTTGAACAGGACTTCTGCCTTGATGAAGCACGCTTCATGGTAGCATGCGATGTAGCTCTGTGACGATGGGCGCGTGTAGAACGATCCTGACAGTGATGAGCGTTCCGTACCTGTGGTGTAGTTCTCCTTAAGGGCGATCAGGCTCGGGCTCTTGCGGTGGCCTTTTGCGCCTGAGAGCTGTTCTACATAGATTGTGTCGCCTGCACGGGTGGCGATATCGGCTGTGAACTTGCCGTTTTTCCACAATATGGCAGATGGTCCGTTGTTGATGCGGATGTCGGACTGCATGTCTACGCCTTTTGAGCGGCGCCAGCGTCCGTCAGCGCTCCATTTTATGTCGGCCGGGGTGTCGCTGGATTTCTGTGAGCGTGCCCATGGCATTATCTTGTCAGCGCGCGGGTCTTCTATTCCGTATCCTCCGAAATTGGTGAAGTTGTCCTCTACAGTCTTTGTCACGAAATAGTTTGCGTTCATACCTACGCAGGAGAACAGCGGATGGTAGTATGTCTGTTCGTTCCACAAAATGTCGGTAGTGCCTCCGGCCTGGTCGGTGTGGTTGACCAGCATGTTGTCGCTGTTGCCGGCATGGGCCTTTTCAAGGCATCGGAGTATTTCCTGTGCGTCCCATTTCATGTCGGCGGCATTGCCTTCGCCTTTTTTGATGAGGTGGTTGAGCCAGCGGGCCTTCAGGAGGTATGCGGCCTTTATCCAAGTCTGCGGGTTGCCGTTACCCCATGCATCGTTCATGGACAGTGGCATGGCTTTCGGGTCCTGGTCCATCGACAGGTATTCGATAGCCTTGTCGATGTCTTCGAGACATCCGGTGAATATTGTGCGGCCTGTGTCATATTTTGGTGATATTATACCCGGTGTGGTGGCTTCTTTGTAGGGCATCTCGCCGTAGATGTCGGTCATGAGCATGTAGCCGTAGGCGCGGATGAGGTGTCCTGCACCGACATAGTGCCATGCGCGGTTTTCAGTGGCGCGTTCGATCATGTCTTCCACGTTTTTTGCTGCGCCTACGAACCAGAACTGGTATACCTGGGTGGAACGCCAGTCAACGATGTGCCATTGGGCGTATTTACCTTGGTTGTTTGTGCGCAGGTTGTTTACCCAGTCGCCGCATATCATGTTGGATGCGTGTCCGGCTATGTTATATGCATAGTTGGTGTAGTGTTCGACCCACACCAGTCGGTTGAAATACTGGGCGTCCTGGCTTCCGGCGTTGTTGGGGTCATCGTTGACGTCCAGGTAGTCATCGCACGATGTCGCCATCATGATCCCTGCCACGCCTGCGAGTCCTATTATGGCTGATTTCAGAAATTTCATATGTTGTTTGTTGTATTTTTATTGTTTGGGATAGGTCTTTTTTAGAAAGTCAGGTTTATGCCGAAGGCGAAGCTTGCAGTAGCGGGTACTCCGCAGTAGTCGAACCCTACTGAAGAAGAACCGCCTACGCCTGCACCGGAGGCTGCTACTTCGGGGTCGCCGTCATAGTTAGTGAACAGCAGCAGGTTGGTGGCCGAGGCTGTTACTACGGCACGCTTTATTGCCTTTGTCTTTGCAAGGAGTGTGCGGGGCACATCGTAGCTCAGGGATATTGAGCGGAGGCGCAGGCTGTTGACCTTGGTGACGTAGTTGGCCGTCTCGCGTGGGTAGTATGTGGTGTAGTAGTCCTTGATGATATTGTATCCGAGTGTGGGCACTCCGTTGTAGTTGTATATCTGGTCAGGCTGGTATTCGTAGTGGCGTTCCTCGTAGCTTCCGTCGGCGAGTTTCACCACACCGTCTATTGTGAGGGGTTGCTGGCGTACATCGGCAGAGAACTGGCTGGTGCCGTATTCTGTCATCTTCCATTTTGTACCGTTGAACACTGCCCCTCCAACGCTGAATTCCCAGAGCATGTTGAATGTGAAGTCTTTCCAGCGCAGTGAGTTGTTCCATCCGCCGGTGAATTTCGGCTCGCGGTTGGCGATTTCAAGGGTTGAGTTCGTGTCGCAGGAAGGCATGCCCTTGGCGTCAAGTATCACCTTGCCTTTGTGTTCGCCTTCAGGGACGCGTGTCCATTTTGTGCCGCCGATGGCCATGAATGTGCCGTTGTTGAACGATACGGCCTTTGCGCTTCCATACTGAACATCCGTGAGGTACAGCAGGTCGAGTCCGGCAACGAGGTTCTCGATGCGTCCGCGGTTTCCGGCCATGTTGATAGATGTTTCCCACGTCCAGTCTTTTGTCTGTACGGGCACTCCGCTGATTGCAAGTTCCATACCTTTGTTGAGTACGTTGCCGGCGTTGAGCGAGTTCTTGATAAAGCCTGTGGCCTGTGATGTACGCGGCACCAGTATCTGGTTGTTGGAGTCGTTGGTGTAGTATGCGTAGTCGAGCTTTAGGCGGTTGTTGAAGAACCTGAGTTCTACACCGATTTCAGTAGATTTTGTCATTTCGGGCTTGAGCAGGTTGTTGCCTTGCTGTATGCTGTTTCCTGCCCCCTGCATGTCGCCGATGAAGCCGCCTATCGGAGATAGCGTGGTAAGTGTCTCGTAAGGGGAAGTGTCCTTGCCGACTTTTGCCCATGATGCGCGTATCTTACCGAATGTAAGGAAGCTGTCACCACCGAGCCATCCGTGGTCCTGAAGGAATTGTGTGAACACTACCGCGCCGCTTACAGATGGATAGAAGTAGGAGCGGTTTGCCTTGGGGAGTGTGGATGTCCAGTCGTTGCGGCCTGTCACTGTAAGGAACACTGTGCTCTTCCAGTCGGCGCGGAATTCACCGTAGACGCCTACAAGGCGCTTGCGTGATTTCTGGTAGAGGCTTCTGAGGTCTTCCTTGGCGACGTTGTTGTAGGAATAGAAGCCAGGTATGATGAAGTGCGTTCCCATCAGTCCGGTGCTCTTGACGGATGTGTTGTCGGTCGATGTACCCAGCAACAGGTTGAGCCCGAAATCCCCGAATGTCTTGCTGAAGTTGGTCATTAAGTTGGTAGTGATGTAGTTGTAGCGGGTTGTATTGTCGCTCATCATACCGTCTTGCCATTCGCTTTTTGTCACGCTCCCAGGGGATATGAATTTAGAGAAGTCGGTTGTATAGTTGTCGGTGCCCATACGGAAGTTTACCCACCACCATGACGCAAGGTCGGCCTTGATGTTTATGCTTCCTGTGAATCGAGTAGTCTTGTCGTGTAGCTTCGTGCGGTTGAGTATCCAGTATGGGTTGTCTTCTTCTTCCCAAGGGCTCAGGCCGCTTACCAGGCTCACGCGCTTGCCGGCCTCGTCTTCGTAATACCCCATGTCGTCAGAAGTGCCGAATGTGTATAGGCGTTGTATTGCCCCTGAGCCTTTTGAGTCGTGGAGTCCGGATGAAGTCAGTGTCTTGTCGGTACGTGATTCGGTGTACGCTGCGTTTGCACCGAATGTGAATATCTTCCAGCGCTGTTCGCCGTTGAATCGGAATGCGGTCTTGGTATATCCGGTGCGCTTTACCACACCGTCCTGGTCGAAGTATGACCCTGACAGGTAAAAGTTTCCGGAGTCGTTTCCGCCGGCTACGCTGATTGTGCTGTCCCATATGCCGCCGTTCTGGAAGAACCCGTCCAGATTGTCGTATGTAACAGCATTTTCATCGTTGCGCAGTCCCCATGATTTGTATTTATTGGGGTCGAGCACAGAGCCGATGTAGTTTTTGTCGGCATCATATTGTTCCATAATGACGCCACGGCCGAATGTTGTCTGTGCCTTAGGTACGTCTTTTACCCATGATGTTGTATATCTGGTGGAGAAGTTGACTTCGACGTTGCCGCTTTTACCTTTCTTGGTGGTGATGAGGACCACGCCGTTTGCGGCGCGCGAGCCGTAGAGGGCCGATGCAGCCGGACCTTTCAGTACCGACATGTTCTCGATATCCTCTGGGTTGATGTCCATTACGCGGTTGGATGAGGTAGTGGCGGATGACAGAGACCCGTCAAACGCTGAATTGCCGCCTACAGATGTGGAGTTGTCGTATATGATGCCGTCAACAACGAACAGTGGCTGGTTGTCGCGGGTCTCGGAAAGTGATGTGCCTCCACGCAGTATTATCTGTGCGCCTGCGCCTGCCGCTCCTGATGATTGTGTGATGTTTACGCCCGCGATCTTGCCTGAAAGGGAATTGAGCGCATTGGCGGTCTTGTTTTTCATGAGTTCATCGGCTGCGATGTCGTCGATGGCGTACCCGAGCGATTTCTTGTCCTTACGTACACCCATAGCGGTGACTACGACTTCTTCAAGGTTTGTGGCATCGGGATGCAGTGTCACTACCATGCCGTCTGACGCTGCTGCCTCAATTGTGTGGTATCCGATATAGCTTATTTTCAGTATTGCCCCAGCTTGGCAGCGGATTGAGAATTTGCCGTCGATGTCTGTGGTTGCCACGCCGGAACGGTGTCCTTTTTCTTTGATGTTTGCCCCGATTGCAGGCTCACCGTTTTCATCGACCACAGTACCGGTCACTGTTACTGTCTGCCGGCTGCTCTGTGTCTGCGGTTCTGCCGATGCTGCCGCAGGGAACTGGCTGATAGAGAAACCTCCAAGCAGCAGAAGGCTAGAGATTAACTTTTTTTTCATTTAAAGAGGTTTATTATAAGTGAATGTTTTTATTTTTTTGATGTTTGGCTATCTGCGTGCAAATGTCTTTCCCTATGTCTGTATATCGGTTTAAGCCGTCAGCACTATGATATTGGCGGCAAAATTATATAATATATGTTATATTTTTATACGAACGAACCTCTTTAACTATTTTTATGTTTATTGTACATATATTTAGTAATACATAATATCAAACGCCGGACTCCAATGCCCGGCGTTTGATGTTGTTGCGTTAATGTAATGTGGTCTATTCCCCTCCATCGGTATAGTGGTGCAGGAGTGCGACAAGAGCCCGCCGCTCCACTACCTTTATTTCATTTTGGGTGTATTCGATCATGCCTTTCTGTTTCATGTTTTCCAGGGCGTTTAGGAAGGACGAGCGCTGGACTCCGAAGAAAGAGTAGAGGTCTCGCTGGCGGCATGTCAATACTATGTCCTTTCCGTTGGGCTGTGAAAGGGCTGTTATCCACAGGGCGATACGTTCTTCGATCGACCCTTCTGTCAGGGCGAGAATCCCGACTACAGCTTTCTGTGCGTTCATGGACAGGATATTGAGCACATTGAAAAGGAATACCCTGTCGCTGTTCAGTATGTTCAGGTAGTCGTTTTTTGATATCTGCAGGATTCCGGTGGTTTCCTGTGATGTCACCATGCAAGGGTAGGATGTATACCGTCCGAACAGGAAATCGGGGGCTATGACGTTTGACGGGCCTAGCGTCTGGGCAACCCTGAAACGTCCGTCGGAGTTAACGACTGTGGACCTTACGCTGCCTGATATTATGAACATCACGTGTGTGCAAGGGTCACCGGCCTTTACTATAATTTCTCCCTAAAGGTATTTCAGGAAGTGGAATTTGGAAACCTCTACGATTTCCTCGATTTTTTCTCGGCTGACGCCCTTGAAGAGCGGGAGACCCAACAATATGTCAAACATGCTGTCCATAATAGTTGTATTGAGTCGTTGTTTTGTATGAGTAAATTTGAAACAAACGCGGACACGCGTATGTTTAATTGATATTAAGTTAAATGCCCTTTTGGCGGGTTTTAAGGTATAATTGCAGGGAATTTATGGTGTTTTGCCATGCCACATATGCCGCCGGGGCTACAGATGCTATGGGGTTGAGGTAGGTTAGTGCCATCCAGATGGCCAGGACTGTGTTTTTCTGCCCCAGTCCCTGAGCTCCTGCTATGCGGTCGCCGCAGCGCCTGCCTATCACCCGTCCTGCATAGAATTGCGCCATGCACATCAGTGCCGCCACAAGGGCGAGTGCGGCCATTTCCGGTATACGTCCAGACGGCTCGTCCATTATGAAGCTTACCGCACGCCCCACCACGATGAAAAGCGATACTGCCCATATGTAGAACGATACGGACTGGTGTGAGGCGATGGCCTTGTGTACGCCCGGGAGGGTATACAGCAAAAAGAATGCCAGTGCCAGCGGGACGATTATGAGCGGGAAAACTTTTATTCCGATAGTAAGGAACGATGTGGCCAGTGTGCCTGTTGCCGCATGTGCCCCCGTGATGGCAGGGAACAATATCGGCGCTGATATAGCGACGGCCATATTGCTTATTATAGAGAATGTGGCCAGCCGCGGCACGCTACCCCCCAGCATGCCTGTTATGACCGGGGCTGCGGTGGCTGTAGGGCAGAATACACATATGAATGCCCCTTGTGCTACATCGGTGCTGAACGGACTGAGCGCCAGGTATACGGCGATGCTGCCGAATATCTGTATGGAAAGAAGTAGCCACGAGAGCCTTGTTACCTTGAATTCGGACGGCTTTACCTTGCAGAATGTGACTAGAAGCATCACAAAAATGAGATATGGGGCAAGAAAGGCGATTTTGTCTATGAAACCGTGGAACAGGATGCCTCCAAGCATGGCTATTGGCAGCATCCATGGCTTTATCATCTGACGGATATGACCGAAATTCATTCGGCAAAGTTACCTAATATTATCCGAAAGGCAATAAAAAAGTTAAAACGTGCTGGTGTTGATATGATTGCGACATTCCATAGGGATACATGCAGTGTCGGGCGCATATTTTTTACATCTGTTGAAACCCTATTTAGGAATAAATGTGTTATCTTTGTCAGATGTTTGATTTCACGCCATTAGCACGTCCTATTTTTGCTCCGAAGATCAGGGCCTGCCGCAGTTGGGTGGGCAATTCGGCAGTAGTGCAGCGCCGCGAACTAGAGTGGTTGTTGCGCAAGGGCCTGCATACTTTGATAGGTGAAAAATACGGTTTCCGTAGCATAAGGGGGTATGATGATTTTGCCTCCCGTGTGCCAGTGATGCCATATGGCAAAATACGCGGTATGGTGATGGACATGATATCCGGGGGCAAGGACATACTCTGGCCCGGTGTGACGCGCAGCTTTGCGCAATCAAGCGGGACTTCCGACGGTAAAAGCAAGTACATACCTGTCACTCGTGATTCTTTTTCGCGTCAGCATTACCGTGGAGGGTCGTATGTTGTGGCCAGTTACCTTGACCTATATCCAGACAGCCGCCTGTTTTCGGGGAAGGCGTTCATACTTGGCGGAAGCTTTTCCAACGAGCTTTCCGGTCTGCCGCCTGGTGTGCGTGTCGGTGATCTGTCGGCAAATCTTATCGCCAACATAAATCCTCTGGCTAATGCTTTCCGTGTGCCGTCAAAAGATGTGGCCCTTATGTCTGACTGGGAGGAGAAACTTCCGGCATTGACCGATGCCGCCATCGGCCAGGATATAACCAATATATCAGGAGTGCCGTCATGGTTTCTTACTTTGCTGAGGAGCGTTATAGCCAAGGCCGGTGCTTCTACGATACATGACGTATGGCCAAACCTGGAGGTATTCTTCCACGGCGGAATAGCTTTCGGGCCATACAGGGAACAGTACAGGGCCATAACAGACAGCAGCAAGATGAGGTATCTGGAGACATATAACGCCTCAGAAGGCTTTTTTGCGGTGCAGACCGACATGGAAGACTCTTCGATGCAGCTGTTGCTGGATGCCGGCACTTTCTATGAGTTTGTACCGGCCGGACAGGCCGATGAGGAGTTTCCTGAGGCCGTGCCCGTGTGGAAAGTAGAGGAAGGAGAGACGTATGCCCTTGTGATAACCGCATGCAATGGCCTTTGGCGCTATCCGTTGGGAGATACTGTGACGGTAAAGAGCGTTGACCCTCTGAAAATAGTCATTGCTGGCCGGACAAAGCATTATATAAATGCATTCGGGGAGGAGCTGATGGTACACAATGCGGATGCGGCCATAACCAGGGCATGTGGCCTGACGGGCGCGAGGGTGGCCAACTACACGGCCGCGCCTGTATATACGACCGGCAGTTCACGTGGACACCACCAATGGCTTATCGAGTTCACGGAGATGCCGGAAGGAGGCTTGGAGGTGTTTGCAGATACGCTTGACCGCTGTCTGCAACAGGAGAACTCCGATTATCAGGCCAAACGCACTCATGACATATTCTTGGCTAGGCTTAAGGTGGAGGCGGCATGCGAGGGTCTTTTTGACCGCTGGCTGGCATCGACTGGCAAGCTCGGCGGACAGCGTAAAGTGCCCAGGCTGTGTAATGACCGCCACTTTATAGAGCCGATGCTCGATATAAATAGAGAACTACATGACATGAAAAATAAAAATATGTAATATGATAAAAATGCGTAACCTTTTTGCCGGTATGGCTCTTATGGCTGCGGTTGCCGCCGCCGCCGCCGCTCCTGACGGAGCTCCACGTTATGTTTTCTATTTTATCGGAGACGGCATGGGGCTGGGTCAGGTGTCAGCAACGCAGACATATGTGCGTATGGTGCAGAATAATGCACGTCCTTTGGTGATGACATCATTCCCGGTTACATCGCTTGCATATACGTATTCGGCTTCGTCGCCTGTGACTGATTCGGCGGCGGCTGGTACGGCGCTGGCCTGCGGTAGCAAGACAAAAAACGGTATGCTGGGCATGGATGCCGATACGGTGTCGGTGACATCGATGGCGCGTGTGCTTAAGGATAACGGATATGGGATCGGACTGGTCACTTCCGTGTCGCCTGATGATGCCACCCCGGGTGCGTTCTATGCGCATGTCCCATACCGCGGGATGTCGTATGAGATAGAGAAGCAGGCTGCAGAGTCAGGATATGAGTTCATAGCCGGGGCCGGCCTAAGGGGGCTCAAGGACGGCGACGGTAATCCGACGGATATCCTGGATGTGTTCAGGCAGAATAATGTTGAGGTGGTCTACGGTCTGGACGGCCTTAAGGATGTGGATTCGGAAAAGATACTCTTGTTGAGCAATAATGCAGACAGCCCCAACAATATAGGCTATGCCATTGACTCCATTAAAGGGGCGCAGACGCTGGCCGGATATACTCAGGCATGTCTGGACCATATGATGAAGGTGTCGCCTGACAGATTTTTCATGATGGTGGAAGGCGGTACAATTGACCATGCCGGTCATGCAAATGATGGCGGTGCGCTCATAAAGGAGGTTATCGCTTTTGATCAGGCTCTTGAGATTGCCTATAACTTTTACCTTGACCATAAAGACGAGACCCTTATAGTGGTCACTGCCGACCATGAGACGGGTGGAGCGTCGGTGGGATGTGGCTTTACCGGCTATAATGCTTACTTGCATTATATTGACTACCAGAAAGTGTCGAAGGAGGAATTCTCGGCATATTGCAAAGGCCTGCTGAAGAGCCGCCGTACCTACCGTTGGGAAGACATGAAGGAGTATCTGGCCGACAATCTTGGCTTCTGGGTGCATGTGCCGGTGAGCGGGCAGCAGGAGGAGTCGCTTAAGTCGCTTTTTGACGCAACTTTTGAAATGCGGAATTCGGCAGACCAGAAAACGCTGTATTCAAACTTCAACGCTTTCGCCGTTGAGGTGTTCAAGGTATTCAACAATGTGATCGGTATGGGATTCACCTCTGGAAGCCACACAGGCAATCCAGTTCCTGTATTTGCTGTAGGCGTAGGGTCGGAACGTTTCGGTAAGGGTTGCGACAATACGGAAATCCCTGAGACAATATTGTCGATAGCCGGATATAGCCTGAAATGAAAAAGAGACTTGTATTTTCGACCGGTGCAGGAATGAGCGCCGAGAGCGGGATTTCAACATTCCGTGATGCCGGCGGCCTGTGGGAGAACTATCCTGTGATGGAGGTGGCAAGCCACGATGGCTATCTGCGCAATCCTGCACTTGTGCATGAATTCTATAACCAGCGCCGACGGCAGCTTGTTGAGGCAGTCCCCAACGCCGGACATGCCGGTATAGCTGCGCTGGAGGAGGATTATGATGTCTACGTCATAACCCAGAACGTGGATGACCTACATGAACGTGCCGGGTCTTCAAAAGTCCTGCACCTGCACGGAGAACTTATGAAGGTGCGTGCGGTGGATGATGAGAACAAGGTGTATACGCTTGAACCGGGATGTATGGACACCACACCGGATACTGTGATAGACGGCTGCCATGTACGGCCTCATATCGTATTTTTCCAGGAGGCTGTCCCGAATATGGAACAGGCATCCAGGCTTGCAGCCGATGCAGATATCTTTGTGATAATAGGCACTTCTCTGGCGGTGTATCCGGCGGCAAACCTGCTGCATTATGTGCGCCGGGGAGTACCGGTATATTACATCGACCCGAATCCGGCCGCAGTGCCTCCCGGGGTGCGAGTTATGCGTATGGGCGCATCGGAAGGAGTGGCCAGGCTAACTGAAATGTTAAAAATCGGGAAGTAGATCCATTTTTGTCATAAAACGCTAGAGCCTTATTAAATACTCTAGCGTTTTCCGTATGTAATAGTCAGAAAATCCGTATATTTGTCCCGGTTTAATTGCTTTGTTGCAAGGATGTTCATTAAGTGTGATTTTATATTGGGTTTGCATAACCTTAATTCTTATATACCAATCATGAATAGATTAATTGTGTTAGATCGAGTTCGTACGTTCCTTATAGGGATTGTTTGTGTGCTCTGTAGCGGATTTGAAGCCGTTGGCTCGGATTTTCCGGGAGAATACTGGGAGGACGAGACTGTGTTTGGACAGAACAAGGAGAGCGGGCATGCTACATATGTGCCGTATAGGTCGGTGGCGGAAGTGAAGGCTGACGCTGGTTTCTATGCCAGGCCATGGGAGAGGCCGGAATCTCCACTGGTGCAGTCGCTAAACGGAAAGTGGAAGTTCAAATTTTCAGATGAGCCGTCTAAAAGGCCCATGGATTTTTTTAAGACGGGATATGATGTTTCCGGGTGGGATGATATTGACGTCCCGTCAAACTGGGAAATGAAAGGCTATGACAAGCCTATATACTGCAATGTCGAGTATCCCCATGCCAATAATCCGCCTTTTATTACCCGCAGGAGCGGATATTCAGGCTACGGTGTCAATCCGGTCGGGTCGTATGTAAGGACGTTCAATGTGCCTTCCGGATGGGATGGCATGCGTCTGATGCTAAATTTTGAAGGCATATATTCTGCCGCATATATATGGGTCAACGGCCAGTATGTCGGTTATACCCAGGGCGCTAACAATGATCATGAATTTGATATAACAGAGGCTGCACATAGCGGTGACAACACGTTGGCGGTGCAGGTGTTCCGGTGGTCGGACGGAAGCTATCTTGAGTGTCAGGACATGTTCCGTATGAGCGGCATTTTCCGCGATGTCAACCTATATGCCGTGCCGGAGACATTCATACGCGACCACTACATCACGTCATCCCTTGATTCAGGTTCAGGATATACATCCGGATCGATGGATGTTAAGCTCACCATCGCCAACCGATCGGCGTCGGCCTCATCAGTTACGGCAAAGGTTGAACTCCTTGATGCTGACGGGTCGGAGGTGGTCGCCTCGTTGGGCACAAAGACAGTCTCAGGGCTGGAGCCCGGGAGTGAGACAGAAATCACGCTTTCGGCAAAGTCGCTTACAGGTCTCAGGCTTTGGTCGGCAGAGACCCCGGAACTGTATACAGTGATGGTATCGCTCCTTGATGCTGACGGGCGGGAGGTTGAGGCGTTCTCAACGAAATATGGATTCCGCCATATAGAGATTGTAGGGACGGCTGTGCATGTCAACGGGCGTAAGGTATACTTTAAGGGGGCGAACCGGCATGATACCCATCCGCTATACGGTCGTGCCGTACCGTTGGAGTCGATGCTTTCGGACGTAATAATGTTCAAGCAGAACAACCTGAACACGATACGTACAAGCCATTATCCGAACCAGGCCAAGATGTATGCCATGTTTGACCATTTCGGGCTGTACGTTATGGATGAGGCAGATATAGAGTGTCATGCCAATACCGGCATATCGTCCATTTCATCCTGGGCACCGGCTTTTGTTGACCGCGCTACCAGGATGGTGCTGCGAGACCGCAACCATCCATCGGTGGCATTCTGGTCGCTAGGCAATGAGAGCGGCGGCGGTTCAAATTTCCGCAAGGCATATGACGGCGTGCGTGCGCTTGATCCCCGTATCATACACTATGAGGGGCAGGGCAACTGGAGCTATACCGATATGACTTCAAACATGTACCCTTCGCTGTCGACACTTACATCGAATGACTATTCGGGGGACTCACGTCCGCACTTTGTGTGTGAGTATGCCCATGCCATGGGTAATGCGATAGGTAACCTTACTGAATATTGGGATCTTATTGAGAACAGCCGCCGGATTATCGGTGGGTGCATATGGGACTGGGTGGACCAGGCCATATACAAGCCGGAAGAAATAGCATCGGGAAACATGCGGGGATATTATACCGGTTATGACTTCCCAGGGCCGCATCAGGGGAATTTCTGTTCTAACGGGATACTTACTCCAGACCGTTCACCTTCGGCCAAACTTGCGGAGGTGAAGCATGTCTACCAATATGTGAAGATGTCGAAATTTGATCCGTCGACACGTACGCTAGTGGTCGACAACACATATGATTTCATCAACCTTGATATGTTTGATATCGTTTGGGAGGTCCTGCGCGATGGCGTTAAGGTTGAGGACGGCCGTATTACCGGTTTTGCGCTCGAGCCGGAGGGAAGCAAGACGCTGTCAATACCCTACAGCAAGGCCGCTGATGATGCCGAATACCTGCTGAATGTAAAGTTTGTGCAGAAACAGGGCAATGACTGGTGCGAAAAGGGCCATGTCATGGCACAGGACCAGTTTACCATTTCTGAGCGCCCCGAGCTGGAGAAGGTCGATACATCGTCACTTGCTGCCGATATGGTGGTGACAGAGAATGGCGGGGTGACAATAACCGGATCTAATTTCGTATATGCGTTCAACAGCAGCGGTTTCCTTTCTTCAATGTCGTATGGAGGCAATGAGTATATATATAAAGGCAATGGTCCTAAATATGACAACTTCCGTTATATAGAGAATGATACCAATGTTTCGTCAACACCATCTGTAGGCACTACGGACTTTTCGTATGAAGTGCTGGACGGTACGCGTCAGGATGCGGCTGCCGTTAAAGTGTCGGCTGTTCATTCTGCCGGATACCTGTGCTCGTACCGGGTGGACTACACCATATATTCGGATGGCCGTATGGACATGGATGTGTCGTTCACTCCACGGTCTGGTGATTTGCGCCGTCTGGGGCTTGCGATGCAGCTTAGCCCAGGACTGGAAGAGGTGGAATATTATGCCCGCGGCCCGCTGGCCAACTATGTAGACCGTAAGACCGGTTCGTTTGCCGGGATTTACCGTACAACGGTATCTGAAATGCGTGAGCATTATGTAAACCCCCAGACAATGGGCAACCGCGAAGATATGCGGTATGTAAGGTTCTCGGACAGGGAAGGCAACAGCCTGCTTATCGAATCTCAGGGGCGTGTCAATTTCTCCGCACTGCATTTTACGGATACCGATCTGAGGGATTGCCGCCACGATTTTGAATTGAGGCCTATGGAGCAGACTGTCCTTCACCTGGATTACATGCAGCGCGGGCTCGGCAACAAAAGCTGCGGCCCGGACGCAATTGACAAATATACAATCCCTTCGTCAGGCACTTACTCCTATAAACTGAGGTTTACACCGGGGGCAGATATGTCGGCCGGTGGCGGGTATGACGTGCCTGAAGGATCGGCGTCAGATGATGCATATATTAGCTCGATCACTGTTGAAGATAATGAATGGGGATATTCATCGTCAGGATTCCCCGAAGGGCTATATACACGCATACTTCCGCAACTGCAGCTTGTCCAAGGCGAGGACTATGAGATAAGGGCCGATGTGACAAAGACAGGCAAAGATGCGGATATCGAGTTGGCGGCATGGATAGACCTGGACAATGACAAGTTGTTCAGTCAGTCAGAAAAGCTGCCGTTGGTAGGCTCGGCTGACGGGAAGTCCTATACTATCAATGTGGAGGCTACGGACGGTATCCCTACAGGTACGTACCGTGTACGTATCGTGATGGACAAGGCTGAACCTTTGGCTGCCGGTCCGGTACAGTCGGGATATGTCTATGACCTTAATGTAAACATCCGTGCACCTAAGCCGCCTGTGGAATATACCGTTCCGTCCGGGACAATGCACAGCGACGGCAAGGCATATGTGGCCCGTATATCTACCAGCGGGGCTGCAAATGATATAGACCGCCGGTATGATTCCGCACCGGCATCGGTGTATACTTTGCTTGAAGACAGGCTGACTGTCATTCCGGGCTCTTCATTCACGCTTAATCTGGCGGCAAATGCGGCCGGTCCGTCATCGACATCTACTGTATATCAGGACTTACGCTATAACCAGGCCTATATATATTCGGATTGGGATGCAGACGGTGCGTTCACGGAAGAAAAGGTGTATGGTCAGCGTCCGCCTGCTAACAATATCCTCGGAAACTATGACGATGTGATGTCGATATCGCATGGGCTTGATGTCCCGGCTGACTCAGAGCTGGGGGAATGTCGTTTGCGTGTAATCTATCACAATGCATGGAATCAGTTGTCAGGAGGGGCTTTTTCGCAGTCGATACAGGAAGGTGTGGCATACGACATACCGGTGTCTGTTGTAAAGGAGGTGTCGGGTATAGATGGCGTAGAGTCCGGGGGCGGACTGGACGTAACGGTATACCCAAACCCGTTTGCCGAGACGTTATATGTGGATATGCCTGATGGCGTCAGCCATATAGTGAATGTCTATGGGCTTACCGGATCTCTGGTGTGGACTGGACGCTATGTCCGTGGCGGCAAGGTTGCCATACAGCCAGACCTTTCTTCCGGGGTGTATATCCTGCATGTGATACGAGAAGATGACGGGATAGTAAAATCTGTCAAGATACTTCGCCGATAAGTGCGTTGACATAGATATTGATAAAGCCGCCAGATGCCAAGAGGTGTCTGGCGGTTTTTATATTCATGCCGTGTCGATGATTTTTCGTAACTTTGTGCCCATGGGAAGATTAATGTCGATAGATTTCGGCCGTAAGCGTTGCGGGATTGCGGTGACGGATACTCTGCGGATTGTGGCAACGGGCCTTGTCACCGTGCCTACGCATGGGCTTTTGGATTTTGTCAAGAAATATATAGCGAAAGAGGCAGTGGACGCTGTCATAGTGGGACATCCGACAACAATGCGTGGAGAGGATTCTGAATCAATGCGTTACCTCACGCCTGTCATAAATAGGCTGCGCAAGGAAATCGCGCCTGTCCCTGTCGATTTTTTTGACGAAAGGTTCACGTCGGTGCTAGCGCATAGGGCCATGATAGATTCCGGGATGAAAAAAATGGCCAGGCGCGAAAAGGCCGTGGTCGATGAGATTTCCGCGACCATAATCCTGAATGATTATCTCCAGAGCAGGGCATACCAGACATCCGGTTATTGAAATGCATCCCGTTCGGAGCATTTGTGTGGGGTAACTGCTGTGTTTTTAATGTGTTTGCTTATAAAGAGGGGATGTTTTGATTGCCAATAATTGCGATTTTTTTCGTACCTTTGCGCCCGAAAAACAAAAGGCGGTCTCTGCAAGTTGATTTGTGTGGGCCGTTGCGTTTCAATAGGGAGATAAATATTTGCAAATTATTTTATATGAGTAAATTTCTAAGGAGCTTGCTTTTTGCGGTGATAGCCATGGGATGTTTTGATGGCTATGCGCAGAGGGTCGCTATCAAGACAAACGCAATCGATTGGCTGACAATGACACCGAACCTTGGTCTTGAGACACGCCTTTCGCCAAGATTTTCATTGGATATAAGTGTTGCCGTCAATCCGTTTGATGTATCGATAATGGATGTGTCAAACCGGAATATGCGGATACAGCCAGAGCTGCGTTATTGGTTCAACCGTCCTATGGCGCGCCATTATATGGGCCTGGCATTGCTGGGAGGATTCTATGACACCAAGATACGAAGCAGGATATATGAAGGCGATATAATCGCCGGTGGTCTTACCTATGGTTATGCCCTGGTATTGAGCCGTCATTGGAATGTGGAGTTTACGGCCGGTATCGGTGTGGGCAAGATGAGGGCATACAAATACAGGTCGTATGAGCCTAAGCCTGAAAACATCAATTATAGCAAATGGACTATCGTACCGATGCGTCTTGGCGTGTCGTTCTCATACATATTTAAATAGATTATGTCGAATATAGCTAAATCCTTACGGATAATAACTGTTTCAAGCCTGATACTATTCACAGCGGCAGGCGTGATGGCCCGGCAGATCAATGTCAGGGGTAAGGTGACAGAAGCGCTTACCGGAGAGCCCCTTTCGCCTGTAAGTATATATGATGCCTCTGACCATCATCTTATCGGCTCTACCGATGAGGAAGGAAAGTTCATGGTCACCATTGACGGCGACGGGACACTTTCATTCAGCATACTCGGCTGCGAGAAGCAGGATGTGAAAGTGGACGGGCGCATAAATATAGATGTGCAGATGCAACGGTCTGCGGTAGGCCTCAATGAGGTGGTTGTTAAGGCAAAGCGTGTCACAAACAAAGTGCTGACAGAGCCTACCGACATTGATGTCAAAGGCAATTACCTGCACATAAAGACCCGTGTAAAGATTCCGCATGAATTGTTCTCATCCCAGGCCCGTATGATTGTGCAGCCGGCCATATATAATGTTACCAGGAAAAAGGTCATGTATCTCGATCCGGTGGTATTCGATGGCAGGAAATATGCTATCACCCAGGAGCGTATGTATGACTATCATGGGGAAGATGACCCGCTGTCGAAGTTTGTGACAGTGAAGACAACCGGTTCAGGGAAAGATGATGTGCTGTATTTCCGTGATTCTGCATATGTTGAGAATCCCAAGGACGATTTCCGTTGTGACATGATGATGTCCATGGAGACGTACAATAATATAATATACGGAGACACCACCGTTATTGCGCGTGGCGTAATCAATCCTTTGCGTTTTCTTGACTATAGCTTCGCCGGTACATTTGTCGAGGACAAAAAGCACCTTCCGAAGCCTGAGATGCAGTTGCGTGCCACCAAGGGTAATGTCAACCTTACTTTCAAGATAAATTCAACCAGGCTTGACCCTGAGCTTGGCAACAACCGTGCGGAGTTGGACAAGATGCTGGGCAAGTTGCGGGAGATAGAGAGCAATCCTAATGCTGCATTGAAGAGTATATCCATATCAGGAACGGCATCGCCTGAAGGTCGTTACGAATTGAACCTGGGCCTGGCCAAGGAACGGATGAAGTCGGCCCTGGACCTTATACTTGGCGAGCTTGACCCTTCAACCAGAAAGGCAATCGACATAAAGTCGGATGCTTCGGTGGAGAGATGGGAAAGCCTGGTGGAACTTCTCCGTGCTGATGGCCGCGTGACGGAAGCTGATGCCGTTGAGGCGATAATAGACCGTTATCCCGACAATATCAACAGGCAGTCAAGGGCGATTTCCTCCACCAATTTCTACCGTCCGCTTATCACGGACGAATATCTGCCGCGCCTGAGGAAAGTGGACTATGATTTTGCGTCGTCAATTTACAGATATCTCACAGATGATGAAATTGCGGAAATGTATAGTACCAACAGTGCGGCCCTTTCACGCCATGAGTTCTGGCGACTGTATACACTTGCCGACTCGCTTGACGAGAAAGAGGCTATTTGCCGCCGTGCGCTTGAGGTGCATCCCAAATTTACTGTCGCCGCTACCGACCTGGCTGCCATACTTATAAGGAAAGGAGAGCCAGATGTAGAATTGTTGCGTCCGTATCTTGCTAAGGATAAGGCGAAAGCCCCTAATGAGACCCGCCTGAACCAGTTGATTGCATCGCTTGGCGCTGGGAACTACTTTGAGGCTGATTCACTTGCTTTTGAGCTTCCTGATGAAGGGGTATTCCATAAGGCAAAAATCATAACCAAGGCGCTGAATGGCAAGTACCAGGATGTAATCGCTGAAATATCGAAGGACTCACCGTTCAATGAAGTGCTCCTGCTGCTTGCACTTAAGGCCAATGACGAGGCTTGGGCCAAGGCTAAGGCGCTTGGTGGGTCGGCAAAGGAAGAATACATAAAGGCTGTTGCCGCCAACCGTGTCGATGAAGTCATGGCGGCTATCAACCATATGGAGAATGCGTTCCGTCTTGACCCGTCGTTAAAGGAAATCGCAAAGGTCGATGGCGATTTGTTGGATCTGTTAGAAGAAGAATGAGAATGAAGACAATAAGATATTTTGCATTGCTTGTGGCATCTGCCTGTGCCATTGTATCTATGGCAGTTCCCATGTTTGGGGCTGCCGCTAGGGAGGCTGGTGATTCGGTGCAGTTCAACGCACTTGACTACAGGCTTCAGCCCGTGGCCGGAAACGAGCGTTTCAAGGAACGTAAGTTTGGGGACAGGCTTTTCTTGACAGCTGAAGGCGGTGTGCTGTGGAACGGAGCGCATAACAGCACTGTAGCTATCGGAGAGCCGGGTGCTATGGGCGGATTGTCGATAGGCGATTGGTTTACGCCGGTCCATGGTATGAGGATCGGCATAAATACCGGAAGCCAGCCTTCGCAATATGGTGGCCATCCTTATTTCATAGGAGGTACAGTGGACTATCTGATGAACCTTTCGTCTTTGGTACGCAAGGACAATCCTGACAGGAAATTTGAGGTCATAGGCGCTCTCGGGCTAGGATATCAGGCGCTGAAATATAAAGGCACGTGGAAACAGGCCTTCGGCGTGAATATGGGCCTTCAGCTCCGTTATAATGCCACACCGTCTACATTTATATACGTCGAGCCGAGGCTCGGCGTATATACCGATGGGCTCGACGGTGTGAGCACATGGAAGCGCTACGACTGGAGGGCTTCGGTGATGCTTGGCCTTGGATACCGTATGCCGTGGGGGCGTACCCGCAGGGAAGGGGTTGCTGAGTTCAAAAACCAGACCTTTGCAGACAATATCATTTATGGTATATCAGGCTCAATGTCAGGGATTGTCAACAAGGGATTGTTTACGGACCTGAAGAACCGTGTCGGATTTGAGGGCACTATGTTTATCGGTAAATGGATAACGGCGACATCAGGCATACGCCTGTCGGGCACTATAGGCAAGATGGGCAGGACTGATATCCGACGTCCTATGCTGGCTATGATTGACCTCGATTATATGTGGAATCTCAACTCTGCCTTTGCCGGTTACCGTCCTGGACGCCATTTTGAAACAAATATCAGCCTCGGTGGTGTCGTGGCAGCCCCTGGCGATAGTGACGGACACACATATTTGGGTTTCGGTGCAGGTATACAGTGGATGTGGAATATGACCCCTACACTCGGCCTGTATGTTGAACCGCGTGTCCGTGTGTTCAACAAAAATTTTTCAGACTACTATCATACGGATGCCGGAAGTAATATAGATATGCTGGCATCGGTCAGCCTTGGCTTGAGATATCAGGTGGATGCATCTGGCTACAGAAGCAGGCAGAACGCCGGGAGCGCATATAGCGGATACGATGCCGCACGTAGGGACTATGAGGATTCGCGCAAATTCTTTATAACCGTTGCCGGAGGGCCGTTCTCTAACGTCACATCATTCGACAGCAATAGCGCGGCATTTTTTATAGGTCTGGGCAAATGGTTCACCCCGGCTTCGGCATGGCGTCTTACCGCCGATTACCAATATCATATGAGCGGGGTCAAGTACATGACCCTCGGCCTTGGCGCAGATTATATGCTCAGCCTTTCATCGCTTTCATGCGGGTTTGATCCTGACCGGATTTTTGATGTCACGGCAATCGCTGGTCTGTATGGCGGTGTGGCGCAGTATTCACGGGGTCGAAATGAATTTGCATATGGCCTTAAGGCTGGACTGCAGGGCCGCTTCAGGCTGTCACGCTCGATAGACCTGTTTATTGAGCCTCAGTTGCTGTCAATGCATCTTGGCGGATACAGTAGCCGCACCCTTACACCCGAATTCCGGATTATGGCCGGTCTTACATATAAATTGGGTGGAAACCGCAGGAGAGGCCAGGACGGTGCGCCATCTGCGATGACGAGGCGCAACTTTATTTCTGTGGAAGGCGGCCCGTCAATGTTCAGTGAGTCGCTTGTAAATGGCCCGCGGAAACTTTCCGGTGCAGTGGATGCCATGATCGGGCGTTGGATGACACCCAGCTCCGGTCTGCAGCTGGGCGTAAGCTACGACTTCATCAACGCACAGCTCGGTGAGAGAGCCAATATCGGCACTTTGCATGCCGATTATCTTCTTAGCTTCACCTCATTGTTCGAATATGATCCCGAGCGCAGCTTCGATGTCATCGGTTTGATAGGTGGCGGTTTCGCATGGAGCGATTACCGTTCGCGCAAAGGATGGAGTGCCGAGGGCGGCCTGAAGTTCAACTGGACGGCCACTTCAGATATAGATATATATCTGAAACCGATAATGACCGTATGGGATAAGCGACTGTTCGATTCAGCATCAAACGGCCATCCGTTCATAGGCGTAGGGCGTGTCATGGTAGGCATGTCGTGGCGCTTCTGATAGCCCGGATATAGGATACATACAGGGAAAAGGCTGTCAGCAGACAGCCTTTTTTTGCCTGCCTGTTGCATAATATGCAGAATGTAAGTAAATTTGTAGAAATCAATAAGACACAATAACATACTGAATATAAATATAATGAAATTACCTGTATATCTTTATGGCCATCCGGTGCTGCGTAACGTATCCAAGGAGGTTAAGCCGGATTATCCCGGATTGGACGGACTTCTTGAAGGGATGTGGGCAACCATGTACGAATCGGAAGGTGTAGGGTTGGCCGCCCCGCAGATTGGGCGCAATGACCGGATAGTGGTCATCGATGCAGATCCGGTGAAAGAGACTTTCCCTGAGTGTGCCGGACGTAAGTTTGTGCTTATAAATCCGGAAATAGAAGTGCTCGGTGGCGATCCTGTGAGCCGCGGGGAAGGCTGCCTGAGCCTGCCTGGCCTTTCCGAGGACGTCAAGCGGGTGGAGCATATACTCCTGCGTTGGCAGGATGAGAACTTTGAGGCGCATGAAGAGGAGATATGCGGATTCCTTGCGCGTATAGTTCAGCATGAGTGCGACCATCTGGAGGGCAAGCTCTATATCGACCATGTGGGAGGCATACGTAAGCAGCTTATAAAGAACAAGCTTAACAACATCGCCACTGGACGTATCCGTTGCGACTATCCTGTGAAGTACGGGCCAAAGGCACGCCGGTAGTGATTTTTTGCATAACTGTATCAAATCAACCATAACAATCAATCATGGCTGACGACAAGAAAGTAATATTTTCTATGGTGGGGGTGAGCAAGATATACCCACCTCAAAAACAAGTGCTCAAAAACATATACCTGTCGTTTTTTTATGGCGCGAAAATCGGCATCATAGGCCTTAACGGTTCAGGTAAGTCTTCTTTGCTGAAGATTATCGCCGGGCTTGACAAGAGCTACCAGGGCGAAGTGGTGTTTTCTCCGGGATATTCGGTAGGATACCTGGAACAGGACCCGCAGCTTGACCCGGAAAAGACGGTGATAGAGGTGGTGAGGGAAGGTGTGCAGCCCGTCCTTGACCTTCTTGCGGAGTATGAAAAGGTCAATGAGTCGTTCGGAGATCCGGATGTTCTTGAAGACCCGGACAAGATGGATGCGCTGATGGCCCGCCAGGCCGAACTGCAGGACCGCATAGACGCGACAGATGCGTGGAATATTGACTCTAAGCTGGAGCGTGCGATGGATGCCCTCCAGTGCCCGCCTGACGACCAGAAAATAGCGACTCTTTCCGGTGGTGAGCGCCGCCGTGTCGCGTTGTGTAGGCTGTTGTTGCAGCAGCCTGATATACTGTTGCTTGATGAGCCTACCAACCACCTTGACGCCGAGTCTATTGACTGGTTGGAACAGCACCTGCAGCAGTATAAGGGTACAGTTATTGCGGTTACCCACGACCGATATTTCCTTGACCATGTGGCCGGGTGGATTCTGGAACTTGACCGTGGCGAGGGGATACCCTGGAAAGGCAACTATTCATCATGGCTTGACCAGAAGACCAAACGTATGGCCCAGGAGGAAAAGCAGGCGAGCAAGCGCCGTAAAACCCTGGAACGTGAACTTGAATGGGTGCGTATGGCCCCCAAGGCCCGTCAGGCAAAAGGAAAAGCCCGTCTGGCCTCATACGACCGCTTGTTGAACGAGGACCAGAAGCAGAAGGAGGAGCGCCTGGAGATATTCATCCCTAACGGGCCGCGCTTGGGCAACAAGGTAATAGAGGCCCGCGGGCTTTCAAAGGCATATAGCCACAAGCATCTGTTCAATAATCTGGATTTCACTTTGCCTCCGAATGGCATTGTCGGTGTGATAGGCCCTAACGGCGCAGGAAAGACTACACTTTTCCGTCTTATAATGGGTTCTGAGACTCCGGACGCCGGCACTTTTGACGTAGGCGAGACAGTGAAGATCGCATATGTGGATCAGACACACCATGACCTTTTGCCTGAAAAGACAGTATATGAGGTCATATCACAGGGTGTCGAGTCGTTCCGTATAGGCGGCCGCGATGTGAATGCACGTGCATACCTGTCGAAGTTCAACTTTACAGGCGCGGACCAGGAAAAAAAGGTCGGTGTCCTTTCAGGCGGCGAGCGAAACCGCCTCCACCTGGCCATGGCGCTTAAGGAAGAGGGCAATGTGCTGCTGCTTGACGAACCTACCAATGATATAGATGTAAATACTCTGCGGGCGCTTGAGGAAGGCCTTGACGATTTTGCCGGCTGTGCAGTGGTTGTCAGCCACGACAGATGGTTCCTTGACCGTATCTGCACGCATATACTGTCGTTTGAAGGCGATGGTGTGGTTGCCTTCTTTGAAGGCTCATACAGTGAATATGAGGATTACAAGCGGGCACACAACGACGGACGTGATCCGGTGCGCCGCCGTTACCGCAAGCTGATGGAGGAGTGACGTTCTCCGGTGGATGCAAAAAACGGCATGGCCCCGCATGGTGTTTCTCCATGGGGGCCATGCCGTTTTTTGTGACGTCCGGAGGCTAGGCTATTTTCTGTCCTTGTCGGATTTACGTATGCGGTATTCAATTATGAAGGCTGCAATCAGGCCTATGCCACCTCCGATTAGGGTAAGGGATGTGCCCAGGATCTCGTTGTCATATGATGTGTACGTATTGATGTTGAGTGATATCAATACATAGGTGAACAGGCCTAATCCGAGTCCCATTATGAGTGCTCCAAGTTTCAGCGGGCCGAAACGGTTGTCGGGCGATGGGTTGAGAAGCCGTGATATGTGGGCCGCATCGGCCTTGTCGGGAGTGAGTTCCGATATCTTTTCAATTATGGCCATGCGCTCACGACGCCGGGCGAAAAGTTCAATGATCTTGTAGAAGCAACCGAATATGATTGCGCAGACGAAAATAGGGGTAAGGTTCATTATTTGTATGGTTTTTATGTTCAACTTACGACCTTTAGACGCAATGATGTTTTGTAAGGTTACATATTTTTGCGAAAACATTTTTATGCCTAATTTTGTAACCGGTAGACGAAGGTCCACGTCTAAAGCAACGTGATTGACAAGGATTCTCATATAATAAACCGGGTGCTTGATGGCGACATGGATAGTTTCCGCACACTGATGGACAGCTATTCACAGCGCGTTTTTGCATTGGTGGTCAGGATAGTCGACAATGAAGCGGATGCGGAGGAGATCACGCAGGATGTATTCCTTAAGGTGTATAAGAATCTTGCGCGGTTTGATGGCCGGAGCATGTTCTCATCGTGGCTTTACAGGATAGCATACAATGAGTCGATAAGCCATACGCGCAAGGGGCGTAGGGAAGTTGCCGTTGAAGAGTCGTTGCTCCGGGCCGTAAGCGATAGCACGGTTGATGCCCTGCTTGATTCCGGAGACGCGCGTCTTGCGGCTTTGCCGGAAGCTCTTGACCGCCTGGGTGCGGAGGAAAGGGCCATAATAACGTTGTATTATATGGAAGGCTTGCCGATGAAGGAAGTTGCCGACATAATGCGCATCAGTGAATCAAACGCAAAGGTGCGCCTGATGCGGACCAGAAAAAAGCTATATGTTTTAATCACTCAAATAACGAAAAGATATGAATAGACAGTCTCCATTATATGACGCTCTCCAGTCACGTGGGGCTGGCAAGTCGCTTTCACCGGATTTCATTGACGGTGCGATGTCGCGTATAAATGCAGTGGACAGGCGTCGTCGTCGGATGAGGCTGCTGTGGGCGGCAGTTGGCTTATGTGCCGGTTCGGCTGCAGTTATTGCATTTTTGGTATTATGCTGTGGGGATATCATAGCGGGGTTCATACGCGATACTGCCGAAAGTATGTCAGATGCAGCCGGTGCGTGGCAGATAGTGGCCATGATGCTTCCGGCATTGGTGTTGCTCCTGGCCGCCGACGCATTTATCCGCCGCATATACCTGAAACGGCTCTCTGGAATATGACATCTGTCTAAACGGTTGGACTTTTTACATGAAACTAAACGTGGAGCGGCCTCACGGTAGCTCCACGTTAGATAATAAACCAATCATTATCACATTTCTTGCAATGGAAAAAGTAATTTCGCTTTGTATTGTTATAACAATGGTGTGGTAAAGTTGTTCACGGCTTTTTAGGGATTATATTGAATTAATGTTTATTAACTTTATGGTGCTATTGCTTGGCACAACGAGTGTCGTAACTTTGTGTTATAAATAAAACATGTATACCTTAATACGATATGGAAAAGAACGACAAACCTAAAAAGGCGGCTAAAAAAGGGGCTGTGGCAGCGTCAGATCCACAGGCGGCCAAGCTTGATGCTTTGGCCCAGGCCATGGGCAAGATAGAAAAGGCTTACGGCCGTGGGGCGATAATGAAGCTCGGCGATGATGTTGTGGAGGACGTGGAAGTTATCCCTTCCGGCTCTATCAGTTTGAACTATGCGCTGGGAGTCGGCGGTTACCCGCGTGGCCGTATAATCGAGATATTCGGACCGGAGTCATCTGGTAAGACCACACTCGCCATACATGCTATAGCCGAGGCTCAGAAGCGAGGCGGCATCGCGGCAATGATTGATGCTGAGCATGCGTTTGACCGCTATTATGCGCAGAATCTCGGCGTTGACATAAATTCTCTGTTGATATCACAGCCTGACAATGGAGAGCAGGCCCTGGAGATTGCCGAGCAGCTTATCCGTTCTTCGGCTATCGATATAATTGTAATAGATTCCGTGGCGGCGCTTACCCCGAAAAGCGAGATAGAGGGTGATATGGGAGACCGCAACATGGGGCTTCAGGCTAGGTTGATGTCGCAGGCCATGCGTAAGCTTACCGGGACAATTGCCAGGACTAACACTACATGTATATTCATAAACCAGCTGCGTGAGAAGATAGGCGCTATGTTCGGTCCTACGGAAACCACTACAGGCGGCAATGCGCTAAAGTTCTATGCCTCGGTACGGATCGACATACGTTCTCGCAATCCGATCAAGGATGGTGAGGATGTGCTGGGACGCCGTGCCTTCATCAAGATTGTGAAAAACAAGGTTGCGCCTCCATTCAAGCGTGCCGAATTCGATGTGATGTTCGGCAAGGGCATATCGCGTAGCGGTGAGATATTGGATCTTGGTGTGGATTATGGCATTATAGGCAAGAGCGGTTCATGGTTCAGCTATGATGGGGCAAAACTGGCGCAGGGCCGTGATGCCGCCAAGCGTGTGATAGAAGACAATCCTGAACTGGCGGAAGAGCTGGAGGCAAAGATAATGGAGGCATTGCACGATGCCGACAAATCAGGAATCCAGAAGCCGAAGAAGCCGTCATCGGCATCTTCCGATTCAGAGGCCGCGGCCCGTCCTACGCCTGAGGAAATGGCAGATGAAGTATTCGACGATGAGTTCGGCATAGACGAGGAAATTTAAAGATACCGGATAGGTCGATAAAAAGACTTCCTATAATATATTAGTCAGATTTAATCGGCACGTATCAGGCAAAAGGCTTGGATACGTGCCGATTTTCATATAACAATATTGGCATAATTCACCCTATATGTATTATGCGTTGCAGTACTGTCCACTCTCCTTATCCATAATTGCCGGATTTCTGCTGATGTTCATAGTATCGTCTTTTGTAATCCGTAAAAAACTTGATTCACGTGAACGTAAAGCCTTTGAAGAATATGCCGATGCTCTGAAGCAGTATATCACCTGTAATAGTATAAATTGGAAAAGCGCCGGCAAGAGATTGTGGGTGCTTTTAATCCTTATATAGAGGATTATATATTGCTATCCACAAAGAGGACGTTGCAATCCCATCCCTCATGCAGGCGTCTGAAAGACGCCGATTTATAGTAACCGGGGACACCGCAGGTGTCTCCGGAAAACCAACCCATCAGGCCCTGGCGTCTGGAGGACGCCGATTGAAGCCAGCAAGGAAACCACAAACCCTCAAAAAAATTGTAAAATTAACATTCTCCATCCCCCTTATCCACAACCAAATAAAAAATAGCCATAAAAATAATTGCAAAAATACTTGACAAACGTGCTCTAGATGTTGTATATTTGCGATATCAAGCCACCCGGACACGGCCAAGATGGCAGCGGCAACACCAATAAGTCCGCACCACGACCGGAGCAAGGGAGGCGAGAGATCCGAAGGGGAGGACCTTACAACTCCTCCCGGGGCGCGCCGGCGAAAGCGCCCCACAGCGGCAGGCCTTTGGCAAGCCCCCGCACAAGCCGGTATACGGCCCGCGCCCGCCCGGAGCACGGCCGATTCCCGGGACAGGCAGCCTTAAGAAAGCCGCCAGGGACGCACAGGCGAACGCGTCCCGCCCCAAAGATGCCCCGGAGCATCACCCGCACGCCCCCTTTGGAAAGGGACGTCAGAAATCCAGGCAAAAAGAGAACATTGACATCGTTGGTAAAAAATTCTGCACGTATAGGCATATATACTATGCCGGAGCATTCATGATATCAGATAGCAACATGGATATTATGAAGAATAGGTGAGACTATGGGATATGCTTTATGATAGCAAAAGATTGGGAGGTGCACATGCCAATCTTTGCATATCAAGTATCGCAATTAAGATCTTAATCCGCTCCCCCCCAGAACCAAAAAAGAGGCTGCGCCTTCATTTTGGCACAGCCCATTGTATCTCGGAGAGGGCCGGTCTGGAATAGTGAATGCTATTTCAGTGCCCCCTACTTTTCTGTCACCGTTATTTTTCCCTCATGAAAATGTTGATGGGAGTGCCTTTGAAGTCCCAGTTTTCACGTATCTTGTTCTCCAGGTATCTGCGGTAGGGCTCCTTGACCCATTGTGGCAGGTTGCAGAAGAATATGAATGTTGGGACGTAGGATTCGCGTAGTTGGGTTATGTACTTTATCTTTATGAACTTGCCTTTGTTGCTTGGCGGAGGGTACGCCGAGATCACTTCCTGCATGACAGTGTTGAGCTGTGAGGTGGGCACTGTGCGTTTCCTGTTCTTGTACACCTCCACTGCGCTTTCAAGTATCTTGAAGATGCGCTGCTTTGTGATGGCAGATGAGAAGATTATCGGGAAGTCCGTAAAAGGTGCAAGGCGTTGGCGTATCGCGTTTTCAAAGTGGCGGATGGCATCTGTGCTCTTGTCCTCGACAAGGTCCCATTTGTTTACTACCACGACAAGCCCTTTCTTGTTGCGCTGTATGAGAGAATATATGTTCACGTCCTGGGCCTCGATGCCACGTGTGGCGTCAATCATCAGGATACATACATCACTGGCCTCTATGGCACGGATTGACCGTATCACCGAATAGTATTCAATGTCTTCGTTGACCTTGTTCTTCTTGCGTATTCCGGCGGTGTCGACAAGGTAGAAATCGAACCCGAATTTGTCGTAGCGCGTGTAGATGGAGTCGCGTGTGGTGCCGGCTATATCGGTGACAATGTGGCGTTCTTCCCCGATGAAGGCGTTTATCAGCGATGATTTTCCGGCATTTGGCCGTCCGACTATGGCAAATTTAGGGATGTCTTCTAGGTGGTCGCTGTCATCGTCCTTTTCAGGAAGCTTGGCCACGACTTCGTCAAGGAGGTCGCCGGTGCCGTAGCCGTTTATGCCGCTTACAGGGTATGGGTCACCCAGCCCCAGGCGGTAGAATTCAGGCACATTGTACAGTCCTTCGTTGGAGTCGACTTTGTTGGCTACAAGCAGCACGGGCTTGCGGCTGCGGCGGAGTATCTGTGCCACGTGGTCGTCAAGGTCGGTGATACCGTTCATTGTATCGACTACGAACAGTATCTCGTCTGCCTGTTCTATGGCCAGATGCACTTGTTTGTTTATCTCACTTTCAAATATGTCATCGCTGTTGACTACCCATCCGCCGGTATCGACGATTGAGAATTCCTTGCCGTTCCATTCGACTTTACCGTACTGGCGGTCGCGTGTGGTGCCGGCTGTATCATCAACGATGGCCTTACGGCTTTGGGTAAGGCGGTTGAACAGTGTCGACTTTCCCACGTTAGGGCGTCCGACTATAGCTACTAATTGTCCCATGGGCAGATGCTTGATGAGTGTTTATATGCGTATGCAAATTTAACATAAAAAGGGCGGATGTGCAAATCGGCTGGACTTTGCTGCTATTCAAGGTAGCCGAACTGGCGTAGTTTGTTCTCGCGGTTTCGCCAGTTGGGTTCGACCTTGACGAAAATCTCCAGGTATACACGTTTGTCGAAGAAGGCTTCGATGTCCTTACGGGCCTCTGTGCCTACCTTTTTCAGCATTGAGCCTCCACGGCCTATAATTATGCCTTTTTGAGAGTCGCGTTCCACATATACTACGGCCATTATGTGTATGGATGTGTCTTTTTCATCAAATTTCTCTACGATGACTTCTGTGGAGTAGGGCACTTCCTTGTCGTAGTTGGTAAGGATTTTCTCGCGTATTATCTCGGTGACGAAGAAGCGCGCAGGTTTGTCGGTAAGAGCGTCCTTGCCGAAGTATGGGGGCGACACGGGAAGCAGCTCTACGATGCGCGACATCAGGTTGCCGACATTGAAATGCTCTTTTGCTGATGTGGGGAATATTTCGGCCTTGGGCAGTATCCCCTGCCAGCGCGCCACGATGGCCTCAAGGTCGGCTTGCTGCTTTATAAGGTCAATTTTATTTATTACCAGCAGCACAGGTACGGTCTCTCTGGCCACTTTTGCCAGGAAGTCGGCATTTTTTGTAGGGTCTTCCACCACATCGGTGACGTATATCAGAACGTCTGCATCAGTCAGTGCTCCTTCCGAGAAGTTGAGCATGCTTTCCTGAAGTTTATAGTTGGGCTTGAGGACTCCCGGGGTGTCGGAAAACACTATCTGGTAATCGGGTGTGTTTACTATGCCAAGTATTCGGTGGCGTGTGGTCTGAGCCTTTGATGTGATTATTGATACGCGTTCGCCTACCAGGTCGTTCATAAGTGTCGACTTGCCTACGTTTGGGTTTCCGACTATGTTGACGTATCCTGCTTTGTGTTCGTTGGCCATTTTATGGGTATATGTTGGTGTTTATAAAGTTATTTAGAATAAAAACAAAAATAGCACCTGTATAGATGCTATTTTTATATATTTTTATCTCTGGGATGGGAATCAGATATCCCATACAATGTACATCGCACCCCATGTGAAGCCTGCACCGAAAGCGGTGAGGATGAGCTTGTCGCCCTTCTTCAGCTGGTTTTTGTGTTCATCGATGCAGAGGGGTATGGATGCGGCTGAAGTGTTGCCGTATTTCTGGATGTTGACAAGGACTTTCTCTGCCGGGAACTTCGCGCGGTCAGAAACGGCCTCTATTATGCGCAGGTTGGCCTGGTGGGGTATGAGGTAGTCCACATCATCGACAGTAAGGCCGTTGCGCTGCATTACCGACAGGGATGATTCAAGCATGTCGGTTACTGCATGTTTGTATACGTGCCGTCCTTCCTGATATACGAAATGCTCGCTTGCATCGACTGTTTCATGGGATGCCGGCAGGACTGATCCGCCTGCTTTCATTATCAGGTGGGGAAGGCCTTCACCGTTGACATGGAATTCCCCGTCGATGACTCCTACGCCTTCCTGTGTGGTGGGCTCGACAAGCACAGCTGCTGCTGCATCGCCGAAAAGCGGGCATGTGGTGCGGTCGTTGTAGTTGGTCATGGATGACATCATCTCGGCAGCCACTACTATCACTTTCTTGTACATGCCTGAGCGTATGTAGGCTGTGGCATCCTGCAGTGATACAAGGAATCCTGCGCATGCGGCCTGGATATCATAGGCGTATGCGTTCGTGAGTCCGCAATCGTGGGCTATTATTGAGCCTGTCGAAGGGAATCGGTAGTCTGGATTTGATGTAGCGCATATGATGAGGTCTATTTCATCTGCTTTTGCGCCTGTCGACTCCAAAAGCCGGTTTACGGCGATTGCGCCCATGTATGATGATCCTGCCCCTTCTTTCTTTAGGATGTGGCGGGTCTTAATTCCAACTCGGGTCGTGATCCATTCATCGTTGGTATCGACCATTTTGGAAAGCATGTCATTGTCAAGGATGTCATCCGGGACGTATGATGCAATTCCGGAGATGCGAGCGTTCAACATATACCTTTGTCGTATTTTAGGTTTTCGCTGTGGTGTAAAGTGTAAATTCGCGGACGCCCGTTGGAGCTGTGTTTCAGCCGCCGTGGCGTCCTGCGAATGGTATTGTGCCGGTTGTGCCGGCCTGATTAGATGGCTTCGCTCTTTTCGATGGCGATGCGTCCACGATAGTATCCACATTCACCGCATACAGTGTGGTAAACGTGCCATGCGCCGCAGTTAGGGCATACTGCCAATGTAGGGGCTACTGCCTTGTCGTGAGTTCTGCGCTTTGCGGTGCGGGTCTTTGATTGTTTGCGTTTAGGATGTGCCATTTCTTTTTTATGTTTATTTTGTTGTTTGTTTTATTCGTTGTCTGGATTGAAGCCTTTCAGTGCGTCCCACCGGGAGTCTGTGGCGTTGCCTCCGTTTTGCTGTTCCATTTCGATGTTGTCGATCTCGTCGATGAGTTCATCGGCAAGGACATCATCTTCTCCGCCGCGGGCGGAGTGTTTTTTGAGCATTGCGGACATCTGCCTGTTGCATTTTCCGGCAGGGTGCACGTGCTTCAAGGGGATGGAGAGCGCAACCGTGTCGTAAAGCATGTATGCCACGTTGAGGTAATTGTCGCTTTCTGGTATGACCAGCAGGTCGTCTGACGAGTCATCATAGTCATCACCATATTTTACGGCTATGTGGTAGGCAGTGTCAATGGGGAAATGCAGGTCGTCAAGGCAGCGGTCACACAATAGGGTGACATCTCCATCTATCTTGAAGGCAAGGTCGTATATGTCAGCCTTATAGTTTAGTGTGAGATGTACGCGGATGTCGGCATCATGGATGTCTGTACTTTCCATATTGGCAAAGAAAGTCTTGTCCAAGTGGTACTCAAATTCGTGTATCCCTTGGGGAAGGCTTTTAAGCTGCACCTTGAATGCTGTGAACTTTCCCATTACTTAATTGCTTGAAAAACTTTGCAAAGTTATAGATTATCTGCCATATTGCCAAGTTTTTGGCATAAAAAACGTGCGCCCTGTCCCTTACAGCGGTCGCTGCATTGCAGGGGGCGCACGCTTTTTTTGTTTTTTTAGCGCTTATTCGTGGCGTGGTCCACGGTCGCGTCGCGGTCCGCGGTCTCCGTCACGGCGTGGCCCGCGGTCTCCGCGCGGACGGTCGCCTTCGCGCCTTGGCCCACGTTCGCCGCGGGGCTGGCGTTGCGGTTCGACGTATCCTTCCGGCTTTTCCTGGAGTGCACGCATTGACAGACGGTATTTGCCTGATTTCTTGTCGATTTCTATGAGCTTCACTGTGATGGTGTCGCCTTCGTGGAGGCCTGATGCTTCCATGTCGGGCAGGCGTTCCCATGAGATCTCGGAGATATGGAGCAGGCCATCGCGGTTTGGCATGAACTCTACAAATGCGCCGAATTCCATTATTGAGGAGATCTTGCCGGTGTATACAGTGCCTTCTTCGGGCTGTGCGACAATTGCGCGTATCATTTCCATTGCCTTGTCGATCGATGCCTTGTTTGCGGCTGCGACTTCGATGTAGCCTCCTTCTGCGATCTCATCGATGCTTACTGTGGCGCCGGATGCTTCCTGGATGCCCTGGATGATCTTTCCGCCCGGGCCGATTACAGCTCCGATGAGGTCCTTGGGAATGAGGAGGGTCTCTATGCGCGGTACGTGGGGCTTGAAGTCTTCGCGTGGTGCGGGTATTGTCTCGCTTATCTTGTTCAGGATGTGCAGGCGTCCTTCCCTGGCTTGGTTGAGGGCGCGTTCGAGTATCTCGTAGCTTAGTCCGTCGCACTTTATGTCCATTTGTGTGGCTGTGATGCCGTCGACTGTACCTGTCACCTTGAAGTCCATGTCGCCAAGGTGGTCCTCATCGCCTAATATGTCGCTGAGTACAGCGTATTTGCCGCTTGCTGTGTCAGTGATAAGGCCCATGGCGATGCCGCTGACGGGGCGTTTCATTTTGACGCCGGCATCAAGGAGGGCCAATGTGCCTGCGCATACTGTCGCCATTGACGATGACCCGTTGCTTTCCAGGATGTCGCTTACGATGCGGCATACATAAGGGAACCCATCGGGGAACATGCGCTTGAGGGCGCGGTGGGCGAGGTTGCCATGTCCGATTTCACGGCGTCCTACACCACGTACCGGCTTGGCCTCACCTGTAGAGAAGGGAGGGAAGTTATAGTGTAAAAGGAAACGCTCGCGGCCTTGGTTGAGCACATCGTCAAGGATTTTTTCATCAAGTTTTGTGCCAAGGGTCACTGTGGCAAGAGACTGTGTCTCTCCACGGGTGAACACGGCTGCTCCATGAGGTCCTGGCAGGTAGTCGACTTCACACCATATTGGACGGATTTCGGTTGTCTTGCGTCCGTCCAGGCGGATGCCTTCGTCCAGGATGCAACGGCGTACAGCCTCTTTTTCCACATCGTGGTAGTAGCGTTTTACAAGGGGTGTCTTTTCGTCGCGTTCCTCTTCAGGAAGGGCATCGATATATTCCTGGCAGATGGCATCGAAACTGTCCTGACGCCAATGCTTGTCGGCACAGCCGGCCTTTGCTATGGAGTATGCCTTGCCGTAGCATTTTTCGTGTACGTCCTTGCGGAGCTCCTCATCGTTTACTTCGTGGCAGTATTCGCGTTTTGCGATGCCTACTTCCTGGGCAAGTTCCATCTGCACCTTGCAGTGGTCCTTTATGGCGTCATGTGCTGCCTTGAGGGCTGCGAGGAGGTCGGCTTCGGAGACTTCGTCCATTTCGCCTTCCACCATCATGATGTTATCGTAGGTTGCGCCTACCATAAGTTCCATGTCTGCGCGCTCAAGCTGTTCGTATGTTGGGTCGATGACAAATTCACCATCGATGCGTGCCACGCGTACCTCTGAGATAGGTCCGTTGAAGGGTATGTCGCTGACGGCGATGGCGGCAGATGCTGCCAGTCCGGCCAATGCATCAGGCATGTCCACTCCATCGGCGGAGTACATGGTGATGTTGACAAATGTGTCAGCGTGGTAATTTTCGGGGAAGAGAGGACGTAGCACGCGGTCTACTAGGCGTGCTGTGAGGATTTCATAGTCGCTGGCGCGGCCTTCGCGCTTGAGGAATCCGCCGGGGAAACGTCCGGCAGATGAGAATTTCTCTTTATACTCTACTTGTAGGGGCATGAAGTCAACGCCCTCGCCGGCTTCTTTGGCCGACACGACGGTTGCGAGCAGCATAGTATTGCCCATGCGCACCTCGACAGCGCCATCAGCTTGTTTTGCGAGCTTGCCGGTCTCGATAGAGATGGTACGGCCGTCGGGAAGCTGGATGGTTTTCTTGATTGGCTTTAACATAAGGGGTTTATATATTTTTTTTCGTCTTAAAATCGTACAAAGGTACAATATTTTTCTGATACTTTAGCTCTCAACGAGTTAAATTGTTGCAAAATGCTCATAAAAGCGGACATTGAGACCTGTATGGTATTTCCCTACAGTATTGCGGAGACTTCCTTGAAGGCAAATGTCAATGGCCGGGCAGGCGGTCTGGGGCTGAGTGTGATGTGCCCGGTGGGTGCGACAGAGGTGATACGCGCCTGGAAAATATTTCCGTCCGGGGTGGAGTAGGGATAATATTGTCCGTCTCCTCGCCAGAGCGATGACATATACCTGTGGTGTAGGGTGTCATGGTCTGTAAATGGTTGCAGGATACGGGACAATATGCCTTCCAGTATATCATTGATGCATGTGTCCTTTCTGGTAAGCTGGTAAAGTGATACCGGATTTGGCGCATCGGATAGGAAATCACGTTGGTTTATGTTAAGCCCTATTCCTATGATTGAATGTTGTATGGCCGCCCCGCAGAGTGTATTCTCTATCAGTATGCCACATATTTTCCTGTTGCCCACGTATATGTCATTGGGCCATTTGACCTTTGCTTCAATTCCTTCAGGGAGGAATCCATCTAGCGTATCAGTGATGGCCAGCGATACCGCTTGGGATATGCGGAACTGCTGGCTGGCATGAAGTCCGTCAGGGCGCAGGAGTACGGAGAATGTCAGGTTTTTCCCGGGTTCGGATTCCCAGGTGTTTCCTCGTTGCCCCCGCCCGGCGGACTGCCGGTCGGCCAATACGCATGTCCCGTGCGGGCTGTTGCTGGCTATCCCCGACAGGTATGTATTGGTGGAGTCCACATTGTCGAGCCTGATGATATGGGGATGTGGTGTCATTCCGGGAATGTGATGGTGATGTCACGTGAAAGGTCTTCATGGTTTACGCATATGTCCACTTCCACGGTATCGTCAGGAAGTATTGCCTCTACCCTGTCGGGCCATTCTATCAGGCATACTGAACCGGAGTCGAAATAGTCTTCAACACCTATGTCAAGGGCCTCTTCAAGGGATTCCAGACGGTAGAGGTCGAAATGGTATATCGGTTTGCCGTCAGTGCTGCTATTGTATTCATTTATTATGGAGAAGGATGGGGAATTGGCCATATCGTCGGTCACCCCTAATATTTTTGCAAGGGCGTTGATGAAGGTCGTCTTCCCGGCCCCCATTGATCCGTTGAAAGCGAATACTGTATATTTGCCCATATGGGCGGCGAACTCTTGGGCCGCATTGTTCAATGAGTCGAGATGCGGCACGTGTATGGTGATTTGTGGCATTGTATTTATTTGGGGCTAAGTGTTATTACCGGAACTAGCATCTCTTCCATCGATATGCCTCCGTGCTGGAATGTGCCGGTGTAATATTGCACGTAATGGTTATAGTTGTTGGGATATGCGAAGAAGTCGTGTCCGGTAGCGAATATGTAGGCCGATGACACGTTTGGCGACGGAAGGCCGAAACGTTCGGGCCGCTTGATCTCATATACCTGGCGAGGGTTGTAGTTCAAGGCTTTGCCTACTTTGTAGCGCAGGTTGGTGTTGGTGTTCTTGTCGCCGATCACTTTTATGGGTTTGTCCACGCGTATTGTGCCATGGTCGGTTGTGAGTATTATCTTGTAGCCTTTGGCGGCGATGCGGCGGAACAGTTCCAATGCTGATGAATGGCGGAACCATGATTCTGTCAGTGAGCGGTAGGCGGCATCTGTTGAGGCCAGTTCCCTTATCATCTTCGACTCGGTACGTGCATGAGACAGCATGTCGATGAAATTGAGGACAATGACATTCAGGTCGTTTTGTTCCAGTTTGGGTAGCTCTCCTATCAGCCGATCGCCGGCTACGGAGTCGTTTATCTTGTTGTAGGAGAAGCGGCATTGACGCCGGTAGCGTTTGAAATGGGTTTCAATCAGAGGGGCTTCGTTAAGGTTTTTCCCTTCTTCTTCGTCTTCATCCACCCATAGGTCAGGGAACATGCGGGCAATCTTTTCAGGCATTAGTCCGGAAAAGATTGCATTCCTTGCATATTGTGTGGCTGTCGGAAGGATGGATGTATATAGGTCTTCGTCGAATGTGAAATATTCGGCCAGCATTGGTTTTATGGTACGCCATTGGTCGAGACGGAAATTGTCGATCAATATGAAGAATACCTTTTCGTTGGCGTCAAGTAGCGGGAAGACCTTGTTTACAAACAGGCGCGGGCTGAATTGGGGTATGCCTTTTTCAGTGGGCTCGGCTGTTATCCAGTCCTCATAATTGCGTTTGATATATTTGGCGAATTCCGTGTTGGCTTCGTCTTTCTGCATGTATAGCATTTCCGTCATAGCGGCATCGGAAGATTCCAGTTCCATCTCCCAAAATGTCAGCCTGGAGTACAGTGCATACCAGTCGTCCATTGTCCTGGCTGAGGATATCATCTGGGATATGCCGGAGAATTGCTGGCGGTAGTCGTTTGTGGCCTGTTCGCTTACCAGCTGTTCGCTGTGCAGGTTTTTCTTTAATGACAGGAATATCTGGTTCGGGTTTACGGGCTTTATCAGGTAGTCCGCGATTTTGTTTCCTACAGCCTGGTCCATAAGGTTTTCTTCCTCGCTTTTGGTGATCATTATCACAGGTATATGCGGGAAGTCCTGCTTTATTAGCGCAAGGGTTTCGAGTCCGGTCAGTCCTGGCATGTTTTCATCCAGGATTATTATGTCGAAATGCCGTGTTTGCACCAACTCCAATGCATCACGTCCGTTGTTGGCTGTCTCTACGGTATAACCTTTGGAGCGCAGGAACATAAGGTGGGGCTTGAGGAGGTCGATTTCATCATCGGCCCATAATATGGTATGTGTCGTTCCCATTTTCTTTTTTTGAAATTTATCAGTCGAAGAGGGGGTCATCGCCTTCAGAACCGGCCGGGTATTCAGGCATTGGTGGCAGTGGCTCTTTTATGGGGGCGAGCGGCGTGACTTTGGGTTCCGGTTTCTTGGCTTTGGGTTCAGGCACGGTTATGTTGCCTATTGAGCTCCCATCTGTTTGCGGTATGTCGCCCTGTGACGTAGGCTGTCCGGCCTCATCTTGATGCTTGGGGGCTTCCGGTTCTTCCTGTAGCGTATTCTCTTCGGTGTCTGTATATGATTTGTCGTCAATGAATTGGAAATATTGTTCAAATGAGCCTCCTGATTTAAGCAGGGCTTCAAAATTTGGGGCGCTTATCTCGATAGGACGGACTTGCCGGGGTAGAATGAATGAAGGTGTCTGCGACATGACTTTGCGGTAGTGGTCGAGTTCGTTCTGATTGTCAAATCCACGTACTATAAGCATTCCGAGACGTCCGAAGTTCATCTGTTCCAGGTCGAAGTCCTTTACAACAAACGAAGAGAAGTTGAATCTGGCCACGTCATATAGCAGCAGGTTGGATTGTACCTGGTCGGTGGGATACAGGAGGACAAGGAGCTGTTTAGCTTCAGGGTCGATTGTGAATATCAGCGAATCGGCAGAGGTTGCAATTGAATCGTTGCCCAGCTTTGTATCCCATATCATGCCGCGTAAGTTTGATGCGTTGCCGTCGTTTATTTTTCGTCCTTGTGCCATGCCTTTTAGCCATGCGGATGCTATGGGGGCTATATCCGTATCGGGATAACGTTTCAGCATGTCGCGCAGGACATTGTTGAATTTTTCAGGTTGGCGTTCGGTGACATATGCCAATGCATGCAGGAACATGAATTTGGGCATTATCTTGCTCATCGGGTAATTCTCCATCATGTCGGAGTATGCTTTGTGCACTTCTCCGTTCCTGTTGTCCAGATATGCTTCGTATGTAGCTTCGTATAGCTTCTGCTGATCTTCGTCCATTGATTTCAGCCGTTCGATGTAGTGGGGATCGCGCATCGCTATACCATATTTTGATTCCGGGAATTCTTTCAATATGAGTTGCCTGTACTTTTCGGCATCTGCCGTGCGGCCGTCGCGCACGGCCATCAGGTACATGTTGTAGTAGATGTCAAGCCGGTATACATTGTCTGGATACTGTGTCTGTAGCCTGTCAAATTCGATTGCCGCTGCAGGGTAGTCTTCAAGGTCGTCCTTGAGTATTATACCCATATTGTAGAGGCCTTCTTGGATTATTTCATTGGATGTAAGTATTTCGGCTTCAGTGGTCGGTATCTGCCGCAGATAATATTCAGGATAATGCGGGTCTTCGTAGCGGGCGATCTCTTCCTGTGAAGGTTCAGGTATGCTGTCGGCCTGTCCGTTTTCCTCCAATTCAGTATCCATGTCGTTCTCGTTTCCGTCATTGTTGAAGTCAGACATGCTGAATGTTGCCTTGTTGCGCCTGCGCCAGTCGTCTTCGAGTTTGCGGCTGCCCCATCTGCGCTGGAATTCGGCTTTGCCGGCATTGCGTGTGCCGGTATTGTAGAAATACCATGAATTGTCGGAGTTTAGTATAAATGTGTTTGGCGTTGCAGCCGAGTTGTTTATAAGGGTTGAGCCTATTGCCTGTTGTTGGGCCAGATATTCCTCGCGGGCCGCTGCTTCCGCTGCTTCTTTTTCTTGCCGCTTGAGGTCGTCAATTATTTTATTTACAACGGCAAGCCTTTCGTCCTCATCCATTTTTGACAGTTTCAGAAGCGAGTCCTGTAGCTGTACGTTCTGTGCATATATAGTAAGGTTGTCCAGGACATCGCTACGTTTTTTGAGGTTGTCGAAGCCGGGATAGTCAGGAGGAAGCAAAGGCATCGCTTCCGAGAAGCATGGTTGGGCCTTTATGTAATCGTGCCTGTCGAAATATATGTTGCCAAGTGTGATTTGGGTGATGGCTTTTTCTATACCGTTGCGTGTGCTGTTCTGGGCTGCAAGTATATAGTTCTCTATAGCATTTGCCGTATCCGCGCGTGACAAGTAGAGGTTGCCTATTGCATAGTATACCTGGTCGAGGTATTCTTTGTTGCGGTCATATTTTACCATCTTTTTGAGCGCCTTCACTTCCGGTCCGATGTCCTGTCCGGTGTATACTTCGCTTTGGGATATCCTTGCATTGAATTTTGTACGGTAATTGGCAGAGGATGAACTTCCGGCCTTTTTGAAGGCTTCATATGCGAGTGCTTTCTCCCCGTTTCGGGAATAAATCTGTCCCAGCAGGAAGTTGAGGCGGGTCTTCTGGTGTTTGGATGAGCCTTTTAAGGCATTCTTTATGTATGGCACGGCATCGGCATACGAACCGGTATGCATATAATAGTCGGCATATGTGTAATTGTACAGGCTGCTGAGGGCCGCACTGGTAAGTTGGTCGGGCTTTATCCTCACCAGGATTGTCTCCGCTTCAAACATCCAGTCGAGATTTATGTAGCATCTTGCCTGCCATAGCCGTGCTTCGGTGACTGTTCCGGGAAGCCATGTGAAGTGTTTGGCTATATAGGCGAATGTGGAAGCCGCACCGCCAAAGTCACCGTTGTAATATTGTGAGCGGCCCATCATGAGCCATGCGTTGTGTAGGAACGGATTGTATTCGCTTCGTTTCATCCAAGCCTTGTATTCAGGGTCAGATGATTTACCGCTTTTGCGGGCCGGGCGTTTCTTGATGGACCTCAGCTGGATTGCCTTCTGGGCCTTTTCGATTGAACGGTTGAAGTCTCCTGCAGGCTGTGGCGACTGCGGGCGGGTTCTTGCTGACGAAGGGTGTACGAACAGCATTTGTGAATAATCGTCCTCATAGGTGGATTCCATTTCCTGTAGTGTCTCCTTGAAATGGGTGTCGCCGTTGTAGTATATGTTGTAGCGGGTGATGAATGCCTGGTAGTTCCTGGACAGTGCGGTGTTTTTTGATGGGCCGCAACTGCTCAGCAGCGATATCATTATCGTTGCTATGGCAAGCAGGTAGTGGTAGGCAGGAATCTTTGCAGGTCGCATCATCACCAATTATAACGTATGATCACTCGGTGTTATTGCCGCTGTCTACTGTTGTCTCCTTTTTTGACGGTGCGTCAGGGTAGGATATGCGTGAATGGTATATTGTCTTTAACCGGCGAATGAAAGCCTCTTTTATCATATTTATATCGCGGAAAGATAGCGGGGAATCGTTATGCAGCCCGTCGGCAATCTGTCCGTCGATGATTTTGTTGACCAGATTGGATATTGCATCCGGAGTGTGTTCCTTGAGTGAACGGGATGCCGCCTCGACAGCATCGGCCATCATCAGTATGGATGTTTCCCGTGAACGGGGATTCGGGCCAGGATATGTGAACGGGGCAGGGTCTACGTTCTCATCGGGGTGTTGGTTGCAGTATGTATAATAGAAATATTTGGCTTTGCCAGCTCCGTGGTGTTCACTTATGAAGTTTCTTATCACTGACGGCAGGTTTGCCTTGTCGGCTCTGCGGAGGCCGTCTGTCACATGATTTATGACAATTTCGGCGCTTTTGACCGGGGATAGGGCTTCGTGCGGGTTCACTCCGCTCTGGTTCTCGGTAAAGAATGCCGGGTTTGACAGTTTCCCTATGTCGTGGTACAGGGCCCCTGCACGTACAAGCTGTACGTTTGCCCCTATTTTTAGTGCCGCGTCGCTGGCCAGGTTGCTTACAGCCATTGAATGTTGGAATGTGCCTGGGCAATTATCGCTGAGCTCCCTCAGGAGAGGATGGTTTATGTCGGCAAGCTCTACAAGGGTCACCACAGATATAAGTCCGAATGCTTTCTCATAGACAAACATCAATATGTATGCGAATGACGTAAGCACGGCGCTTATGGTTATGTACGCAGCTATACGCCATGATATGCCTTCCATTGAGCCGTTGAGCATAAGTTCAATGGCCAGGTAGCTAATCCAGTATGTCACAGCCACGAATACTGCCGTACGCAGCAGTTCTGACCGTTTTGAAAGCTGTTCCAGTGTGAAAACGGCGGCACAGCCTCCTGCAAGCTGCATGAATATGAATTCAAGGGTGAAAGGAGCGAAGGCCGCACAGAGCATCACTTCGGCAATGTGTGTAAAAATGGCAGTACGCGCATCGAAAAACACCAGTATCAGTATCGGTACAATGGAGAAAGGTACTATATATATGCCGTTTGGAATGAAGTGGTTCATGGCTACGGCAAAGATAAAGAATACTGTGATGAGAAGGATTACGGACAGGAACTGCCTTTTGTCCTCATATACATTTTTAGCGAAAGATGCCAGATAGATGGTGAGCGCTACGAATATTAGCAGGACAAATGCTCCTTCGCCCAGGATAAGCAGCAATTGTGACTGTATCTCGGATGAGTTGCGTTCGGACAGCATGCGTTCATATGTAGCCAGGTTGATGCAGTCCTGTGCGCTGACTATAGCTCCTTTGTCGATGATGGTTTGTCCTTGCTGTATCACGCCCAGGTCGATGGAATACGGCAGGAGTTCTTGTTCATACATGCGTTGCGACATTTCCTGGTCGTATACGATGTTGGGCGTCATGATGTTGAGTGCAGCCTGGCGCAATGTCTGGTCGTGGATTATTCCTGATACGGTCTGTTGGACGTGTTCCAGCGAAGTCATTTCGTTCACGCCTTTGCGTGACAATACATTGTTCCTGTTCCGCAGCCTTAGTGAGTCTGATGTCCCGGGTATCTTGTCACGTTCATCGGAGGATGGGATGACCCCTCTGGAGTACATGTTGCGCACAGCCGGCATCACCAGATTGGCCTGGAAGGCGCCGATTTTTTTGTACAGTGAATCGTTTATCCTGTCCAGTATGCTTTCATCACGTGTGTATATCGGTATGAATGCTTTGTTCAGGGAGTCCCTGGCTTGCCTTATACGTGATGAGTCGGGGTGTATCGGTATGTCGAACGGGGCTACCAGCTGTGCATATGTCCATGGGCGGCCTTGCTCGTACCTGTACATGTTCTGTTCCTGGCGGGGATAGAAATATGTCACCAATATAGTCGCTGCTGCCAGGATGGTTATGTGTATAAGTCTGTTGTTAGGGAATTTCATTCTGCCTGTCTTTGTTTAATAAATGGGTTCAAGAGACCCTTATTGCCTGTTTTACCCCCTTGAGCTTTTTTACCTTGTCGCATAGGGAGTCAACGGCTGATGCATCTGATACCCTGACACGCAGGTCGCAATGGAACACTTCGTTCTCGGCCTGTATGTCAAGTCCGCGTATGTCGATTGCCAGATGGGTCGATATCATTTGTATGAGTTCCTGCAGTATGCCGAAACGGTCGATGCCTTCAATCATTATCCTGGCTAGGAACTGTATGGATGTCGGCTGCCATTTGACGGCGATTATGCGGCTTCCGTAGCTTGCTTTCAGCGCCAGAGCCCTAGGGCATTTGAGCGCATGTACTTCTACATCGCCGTTATCGTTGATGTACCCCATGACCTCATCGCCGGGAATGGGGCAGCAGCAGTCTGCGAAGGTGAAGTTTGCGTTACCGTTGTGGTCGTATTTTAGTTCGTATGTCTTTTTCGTGTTGATTTTAGGCTTTTCCGTTGTGGCTTCAGGCTCTTTGTTTTCAGCCGATGAACGTCCGAAACGTAATATTTTGCTTAATATGGAAGGTGCGGTCGCAGAGACCTTTCCTTGCGCCTTTTTCAGCAGGTCGGCCATATATGGCTCGATCACCCCCTCGCGGCTGCCTATTATATAATAAAGGTCGTCTCGTGATGATGCATGGAATATGCCTATAAGCTTGGTCATCACTGCGCTGTCAAGTTCAAGCTGATGTTCTTTAAGGAAATTGTCGATCATTTCCTTTCCTTGGTTCACTATCGGCTGGCGTTCACGTTGCAGTGCTTTGCGGAGTCGGGTCTTTGCCTTTGCCGAGGCGAGGAAGTTTATCCATTCCGGATGGGGGGACTGGGATTGTGAGGTAAGGACCTCTACCTGGTCGCCGGAACTGAGTTTATGGCTTAGCGGTACGAGCTTATGGTTTACTTTTCCGGCTATGCAGTGGGAGCCTAGTTCGCTGTGCAGGTTGAAGGCAACATCCAGCACGGTCGATTCGGACGGCAGTGTCAATAGCTCCCCAGTAGGGGTGAATACACCTATCTCGGATGCGAATAGGTTGAGCTTCAGTGTGTCCAGGAAATCGAGTGCGCTTGGTTCCGGATTGTCCAGTATATCCTTTATTGTACGTATCCAGGCTGTGAGTTCACTTTCTTCATCGCTTTCGCCTATTTTGTATTTCCAGTGTGCGGCGAATCCTTTTTCTGCAATTTCATCCATCCGGCGGCTGCGTATCTGTACTTCTACCCAATTGCCGTCCGGGCCCATTACAGTGAGGTGTAGAGCCTGGTATCCGTTTGCCTTAGGCACGCTTATCCAGTCGCGTGTACGGTCTGGATGCAGCCTGTAAAGGTCTGTTATGGCCGAATATATGTTCCAGCATATCTGTTTTTCCATTGACTGGTCGTCGCAGTCAAAGATTATCCTCATGGCGTACAGGTCGTACACATCCTCAAATGGTATATGTTTGGTCTCCATTTTCCGCCATATAGAATACACTGATTTTAGCCTGGCCTTGGCTTCATATTTCAGTCCCATCGTGTCAAGCCGTTCCCTGATAGGCTGGGAGAAATCGTTGTAGACGGCGCTGCGCCGTTCCTCGCTTTCAGCAATCTGCTGCGATATGCGTTCGTATGCGGCAGGATGTTCATATTTGAAGCTTAGGTCTTCAAGCTCCGTCTTTATCTCAAAAAGGCCCAGGCGGTGGGCAAGTGGGGCATATATATATAACGTCTCCCCGGCTATCTTATATTGTTTGTTCGGGGCCATTGACCCCAGTGTGCGCATATTGTGTAGGCGGTCTGCCATTTTTATAAGCACCACCCTTATATCTTCGTTCATGGTCAGGAGCAGTTTCCTGAAATTTTCGGCTTGCAAGGAGGCCTTTGCGCCAAATACGCCTCCGGAAATCTTTGTGAGGCCTTCTACAATCTGGGCGATTTTGCTGCCGAAGTGTTGCTTTATATCATCCACGGTGTATTCCGTGTCCTCGACGACATCGTGCAGTAAGGCGGCACAGATTGACGTTGACCCTAGCCCGATTTCCTGTGACGCTATTTTAGCCACTGCGATAGGGTGCAGTATATATGGTTCGCCAGAACGCCGACGGATGCCTTTGTGGGCTTCTTTTGCGAAACGGTATGCGCGTTCAATTATCTCCACTTTTTTCCTGTGATTGCTTGCCAGGTAGCCGTTGAGGACTTCCTGGAACGCCAGATCTATCATACGGTCCTCTTCTTCGGGCGACATCATACGAGGGGCGGGGTTGGCTGTCATGGTGATATATGGTTGTATTAGAGTCTGATATCTCAATATATATTAAAAAACAAAGTTAGTAAAAACTCTGTAAATACAACCTCTGTGATGTGCTAAAAACTAAATAGAGAGCTGTTTTGTGTTAAAATCAGTTAAACGGCTGTGTGCTGAGAGTGGGGATGCTATTTTTTCTGGACAATATGTGCCTGTATGCATACGGGAGTATGGCACATCCGGTAATGGCCGGTATCCACCATCCGCCCAGCCATTTGCCTGCGATGGATACAGCTGTTGCGGCTATCCCGAAAAGGCATAGGCCGGTTATGCCTTTGCCTATCGACATCCTATATCTGAATCGGTAAACGTATCCGGTGATTATGGTGTATGCCATATACCAAAGTATATAGGCGGCACCAAGTCCGCTATATCCCCACGTATCGAACATTACGATATTTAGGCACAGCCCTATCGCTCCGCTGGTCAGTTCAGTGAATATATATATCTTTCCGTCTCCTCGGGCCAGGATTGTATATGACATGCACCAAGATACCGCGCGGAAAAGCATCCCGGCTGCAGCTAGAGTGACATATCCGTCGATCACTTCAAATCCAGATGAATACAATACCTGTAATATAGGCTTTGACATTGCTGTGAACAGGCATATTACTGGGATAAGAATCCATAAAGCTATCGACATTTCATGGGATACGAGCGTGGAAGCGCGCTTTGTGTTGTGTATCTGGGCGGATAGGCGCGGAAAATATTCTACAGATATCGCAGTGAATATCATCCCGACATATGTGTTCACCACATTATATCCCGCCTGGAAATAGCCTAGTGTGTCTGTAGAGTATCTGGAGCTTAGATAAGCAGAGAATGCATAGTTGAGGGCCATTGTGGTGAATAGGGAGACGGTGATATATGCACCGAGGACTATAAACCGGCGTCCGGTGGAGAGGGTCTCCTTTATTGTCGTTGGGCAGTGCTGTGATGACGGACTATTCCGGTGGCGTAATGCGGCCGATGCCAAGGTCGCTGCGATTGAAAATATTAATATGACAGGGACAATGCTCGACATGCGAAGCAAGTAGAATAGGGGGATTGCCGCGGCCATCCCTAAGGCTGACCCCCATAATGAAGCCGATGCCATCCGTTTTAATAGTCCCAATCCTTGCAATATTGCCAGTTCACAAGTCTGCAATGAATAAAGCAGCACGCATACCGATAATATGCGGAATGCATAGGAATGGCTTCTTTCCCCGAAAGCCCAATCGCTCAATAACGGTGCGGATAAGAACATTAACACAGACCCTGTAATACCCAGGAGCCATGCCCACCGTCTGACTGATGTGATTATTCTTTGGGTCTGCCAGCTATTCCTTGACGAAGCTATATCACGGACACAGCTTTGGTTTATGCTAAGTCCGGATAGCGTTGATATGGCCATGATGGCCTGGTTATAGAGTGCGAACAGTCCGAATGCCATAGGCCCTAGCCATATTGCAATCAGCTTGGACCGCAATATTGACAGAATTATATTTATGGCTTGAACGCCGCCGAATATCCCCATAGCCTTTACCACGGCTACCGACAGGGCACTTCTGCGCCGTCCGCCTATCTTATCCATTGCGACGGGTCTAGTTTTGTGCGGCCGTTACGCACCTCGAAGTGCAGTATTGTGCGGTTATCATCGGCAGGGTTGGAAAAAATATGTCCAAGGGCCTGTCCACGTTTCACCTTGTCGCCTTTGGCCACATTGATGTTGTCCAGGTTTCCGTATACGGTCAGGTATTTTCCGTGGCGTACGACTATTACGGTCTGGTACCCTGATGGACGGAACACTACTGTCACCTCGCCGTCAAATACGGCCTGGGCTTGTGTCCCTGAAGGGACTTCGATGTCGATGCCGCTGTTTTCAACCATGACTTTGGGTAGGCTGGGATGCTTGGTTATGCCATATGGCTTTACCACTTTGTAGCGGCATGCCACCGGAGCAGGCAGCCTGCCCTTGTTGGACTCAAATGACCCGCTCAGTTTTGTGTCGTTTGCAGTCTGTGACGATGGTTTGGAAGGGGCGGCAGGCTTCTTGGCTGGTTTGTTTCCCGCCTGGGGCTTGCTGTTGGCAGCTGCATTACGGGCTTCTTCTTCCGCTTTGCGTCTTGCCTCTTCCTCCCGTTTGCGTCTCTCTTCGGCAAGTCGGATTTCCTCGGCTATAATGCGGTCAAGTTCGGCATCAAGGCTCGATGCGAGTTTTTGCTGTTGTTTCAGGTATGAGTCGAGAGAAGAGCGGTCGTCCTGTAGCTGTTTTACAAGCACTTCGGTTGCCGATTGCTGTGCGATAAGCATGTCTTGTGCGTCCGAGAGTCGTTTTAGTTGCCGTTCTTGTGTGGTTTTTAGTTGCGACAGGCGGTCTCTCTTTTTTTCAAGTTCGGAAATGTCCGTTTTCAGGCGGCTGCTCTTGTCTACAAGCCATGCAGCAAAGCTTTGTATGTAACGGTATCGGCTTAACCCTTGTTTTACGTTTTGGGATGAGAATATATAGGCGCGGTCGTCTATTGTGCTGCGCCGGCGTCGGGCAGCCCTTAGTGCATCGGCGTATGAAGAACGGATGGTTTTCATGTCCCGTTCAAGGTTTTTTACGGAGTCACTTACTGTACGGATTGAGCTTTTTACAACCTTTATTGAGTCGGAAAGCGCCTTTATGGATTTTTTCTGTTCCGATATGTCTGCGTTCAGACGGTTGAGCTTATTCAAGTTTGAAGCAGCCTGGCGTCTGTTCTCCTCAAGCTGTTCTTTGGTCTGGCGGATGCGTTGCTGTGTCTGTCTCTGCTCTTTTCTCACTCCGGCCGATGTCCGTTTGCGTGTGGCTGCATCAAGGCTGCCGGACATGGGTGCAGCTATGCTAGCGGTGATAAGCAGTGCCAGTATCGTTTTTCGCATCCTTGGTGACATTATATGTTGTTACAATGATTTGAATATTTCTATAATGTTTTGTCTGTCAAGGCGTGTATATCCTTTTGGTTGCCGCCATGGCGCTTTTTTGCCCGTGTTCCATTTTGCGCCCCCAAGATCCCATTTTATAGTGGCATTTACAGGAGTGTCGTTTATTTCGGCTGAAAATGCGCCCTGCTGCATAATCATGCCGCAAGGTGTGGATTTAAGCCCGGAATATTTGCAGCATATGGCTTCCCGTCCGTTTGGCGTTACCGAGAGCATATCCACAGCGGGAATCCCGTCGGTTACGTCCAGAATGAAACAGTAGTCAAATTCTCGTGGCATACGTTTGGGTGTCAATATGAAGGAATTGGGGTCTGACGGATTTTGTTTTAACGTCATATGCCGTTCCCAGTCGGTCTTTCCCTTTTTGCTGTCAATGGAGAATGCACGTCCGGTAAGCATGTCCTGTATGTTGCCTATGGTTACGCCCGGTTTTCCGGTTACAGCTGTCAGGCTCTCGGCAAACATTATTTTGTGGTATTTGTCGGCGGCATAGACTGAATCGGTATTCATATATACCGATGCGACTTCAAACCCCAGCATACGGAACGATAGGTATATTTCCTTGTCGCGGACCATCACGGCCTTCCCTGATATTGACACTGATTTGGGTGATGAAAGTTGCAGGCGTACCGGCATTTCAACATCGCTCCACGGTGAATATGTTGCGTCCAGCACACCTATTGCATTATGTATGGTTATGCCGCCCTGAGGGGCATACGCCCCTTGGTGTTGCGATACAGGTTTGCGCTGAGAGGAGCAGCCTGTTGACAATAAAGTCAATAACGCTATGGAAATGGATATGATGGTGACTTTCATGTCGGATACGGTGTCCTTTTATTCGTAAAAATAGGTTTTGTGTTTGACCTTGCGTTTCAACAGTTCATTGTCAGGATTAAGTTCTGATGCCTTTTCCCAGAATTCCAGGGCCTTGGTGGGTTCTCCCGACATGAAGTAGATGTCTCCGGCATGTTCCAATACATCGGCCGATAATAGTCCGGCTTTTTCACACTCTTCCAAAGTCTTGTCTATAATTCTTTTAGCCTCCTTATAATCAGCTTTTTTGAAGTATACCCATGCGTATGTGTCAAGGTAGGATGTGTTTTCCGGATCACCTTTCACGGCTGTGGCCGCAAGGCCTTCTGCCTTGTCAAGGTCTTTTCCGGCTACCGCCAGATAATATGCCGCATTGTTCATTGCCAGGAAGTTGGAAGGGTCTAGCTCTATGGCCCGTTCATAATACGTCATAGCACTGTCTATCATGCCGTCCGAATGATAGATGTCGCCCAGGGATGAATATAGTGGCGACAAGCCGGCCTGGTCCATGCCCTTTCGGTTGAGAGCCTTGTTTATCACTTCTTTTGCCTCCTGGTTGCGTCCCGATTGCAGATAGGCAATGCTTTCTGTCAGATACCACCAATATTCATCCGGGAATAGGCTACGTGCCCGTTGTGCTGCAGCTATTACACCGCCGTTGTCCTCTGACTGTATCCGCGCCGATATGAGCATGCGCCAGGCATCCATATCAGAAGGGTCGATGTCGACTGTATACTGGAATTGTTCTGCTGCTTCCGGAAGCCTGTTTGTTACAGCCAGGTAAGTGCCGTATATCGAATGTATCTTTGCCTCATGCGGATGCTGTTCCATTAGGACGTTGAAAAGGTCGTTTATCCTGGATCGTTGTGCCGTTGTCGTGTCGCTGTATAGTTCCTTCACATATCCTGTCAGCAGTTGAAGTTTGGTATCTACTTCCAGGCTTGTAAGTTTGAGAGAGTTGAACACTTCGCGGTCGTAGGCGGCACTGTCTCCTATTTCCCTGAAAAATTCGGCACGTGTATAGAACGCTTCACCGTTTGCCGAATCCAGGGAACATGCGCGGTTATAATAGTAGATGGCGCTGTCCGGGCGGTTGAAAAAAGCGTTTATAGATCCCGCTAAAAGGTTGTTTGTGCTGGATCCTGGTGAAGCTGACAGCATATCCGCTACCTCGCGCATTATTGACACCGTGTCGCGTACGGCCGAATAGACCCTTACTTTCCGTGATATCAGCCACGGTTCTTTCCCTACACCAAGTTCAATCCTGTTGAGTATTGCAAGGCTGTGCGCTAGGGCCGATGTGTCTCCGGCTGCTGCCAATGCTCCGAGGTCGTCTGCCAGCTGTAGGGAATGCTCCGTCTTGTCCGGAAATAGTGAATCCAGGATAGTGCCGACCCTTACAACTTCTTTGGTGTCAAACTCACGTCGTTTGGCGGTGGCATAAAGGGAACTCCAGAAATAGTCTTCCGGAAATTCTTCAAAGTGGCGTTTCAGTTTGGCGATGCCCCTTTGGTGCATGGCGGAGTCGGCGGATATGGCCCATTCGTAATAACCTACTTCGGCAGCGATGTCGGCATCATCGGGATTTAACATTTCCGCACGCCGCATCAGGAAGAAATAGTCTTCCGGGCGCGATGGTTGGGAGTTTACCCTCATCCCTTCCATGAATATGTAGTCTGACTTTAGCCTTTGTGCACGTTCGTCCCATGACTCCTGTGTCCGGTTGCCTTTTGCGTTTATGGCAAGCGCCCCGGATACGGACAGGATGATTGTGGCGATAATTATTGCAGCTGTACGTCTGTATTCCATTTTTACGGTCTTTGTCATTTGACACCTGTGTGCCCGAATCCGCCGTCACCACGTACGGTAGAGTCGATTTCCTCTACCGGGTCCCACTCAACGTGGGTGTAATTGGTTATCACCATCTGGCATATCCGTTCCCCGTCATTGATTACAAACGGTTCGTTTGACAGGTTGATCACCAGTATGCCTATCTCTCCGCGGTAATCAGCGTCTACTGTGCCGGGGCTGTTGACAAGCGATATGCCATGCTTCAATGCCAGGCCGCTACGTGGGCGTATCTGCATTTCATGCCCTTGCGGCAACTGCACCCGTAGGCCTGTAGGGATCAGGGCTCGTTCGAGCGGCTGTAGGGTCACCGGCTTTTCAAGGCAGGCGCGCACGTCCATGCCTGCCGAAGAAGGTGTCTCATATGCGGGAAGCTGATGTCCCGAACGGTTTATGATTTTAACTTTTATTCGTTCCATGATTTATGTTTGTATTGCGTCGCTGTAAATGCAGGCCTGCCTCTACGGTAATTATAACACCTTAGCTTGGCATATGGTTAGGCCTGGATATTATATGGTGACGCGTCTGGTTGTTGTCCCGATTTTCAATATGTATATGCCCCTGGATGCGATACGCAGGCGGTATGTGCCCGGTTGTAATGTTGTCTGGGAGATCATTTGCCCAAGTATGGAAAGGACACTTACCTGTTGTGGCCGCCTGACGGTGATGTAGATGTGCCTGTCTTGCACGTTTACATCAATCGCATCGCCATCTGCCTGTTCAGGCTGGAGGGATGCCGCGGAAACGGTTTCCCATGCCGGAGATGCCGGCATGGCCGTAGCCGCAGACATAGCCATTAAGGCGGCAACCATATATTTGCGCAAATAGTTCATCAGCAATAAAATTAGACCCCAAAATTACGAAATTTTCATCAAAAAACATCGTTGATGCAACAAAACATAAAAGTTTGGACAATCTGTCGCTGGCTTCTTTTGAAAATGCAAATTTTTAGTTAACTTTGTAGCGGTAAAAAACAGAATATTATCACAAGTTATAATATCCTCAATAACAAGTTACAACAATTATGAAAATCGAAAAAATCATCGGTCGTGAGGTCCTCGACAGCCGTGGCAACCCCACCGTAGAAGTAGACGTAGTTCTTGAATCAGGTGCACGCGGACGTGCTTCCGTACCCTCTGGTGCGTCAACAGGTGTCAATGAGGCCCTTGAGCTCCGCGACGGCGACAAGAGCCGCTACATGGGTAAAGGTGTGACAAAGGCTGTGGCTAACGTTAACGGCCCTATCGCTGAAGCCCTCGTAGGCATGAGCGCCCTCGACCAGATTGCAATCGACGAAAAGATGCTTGCCCTTGACGGCACAGACACCAAGAGCAACCTTGGCGCTAACGCCATCCTCGGTGTGTCTCTCGCTGTGGCAAAAGCTGCCGCCGACTATCTCGACCAGCCTCTTTATAAGTATATCGGCGGTGTGAACGCATATGTCCTTCCAGTGCCTATGATGAACATCATCAATGGCGGCGCTCATTCTGACGCTCCTATCGCTTTCCAGGAATTCATGATCCGTCCTATCGGTGCTGCTTCTTTCAAGGAAGGCATCCGTATGGGCACAGAAGTGTTCCACAACCTTAAGAAGGTGCTCCACGAACGCAACCTTTCTACAGCAGTAGGCGACGAAGGTGGTTTCGCTCCCGCTCTTGAAGGTACTGAAGATGCCCTTAACGTGATCATGAAGGCTATCGAGCTCGCCGGCTACAAGCCAGGTGTTGACGTTACCATCGGCCTTGACTGCGCTTCTTCCGAATTCTTCAAGGACGGTATCTATGACTACACATGGAAGCAGGAAAACGGTGCTAAGTACACATCACAGCAGCAGGCTGAATACCTCAAGCAGCTCGTTGATGAATATCCTATCGACTCTATCGAGGACGGTATGGCTGAAAATGACTGGGAAGGCTGGAAGATCCTCACAGATCTTATCGGTGACCGTTGCCAGCTTGTAGGCGATGACCTGTTCGTAACAAACGTTAAATATCTGCAGCGTGGTATCAACGAAGGTTGCGCTAACTCTATCCTTGTAAAGGTTAACCAGATTGGTTCGCTTACCGAGACTCTCCGTGCCGTAGAGCTCGCACAGCGCAATGGCTATACAGCTGTAATCTCTCACCGTTCAGGCGAGACTGAAGACGCTACTATCGCCGATATTGCAGTAGCAACCAACGCAGGTCAGATAAAGACCGGTTCTGCAAGCCGTTCAGACCGTATGGCCAAGTACAACCAGCTTCTCCGCATCGAAGAAGAGCTTGGAGCTGCCGCAGTATACGGATATGGCAAAAAGACAAAAATGAACAAATAAACCATTATGGTTTAAGAATAAAAACGGGAAGTCCGGCCGGGCTTCCCGTTTTTTTTATTTATACAATCATTTATAAGCTGAGATTTGGGACTGGTCCATATATGTTAGGCGTAGGGTCGCTGGGACGGGTGCACCATACAATCAATATTATTGCCCCGACAATAGGTATGAACCCGAGGAAGAACCACCATCCGGATTTGCCGATATCATGCAGGCGTCGCCATAAAAGGCCCAGCGAGGGCAAAAGGAATGCTATTGAAGCAATGGATGATACGACGCTTGCCAGATTTTCGCTGATTGGCATGAATACTGCCGAAATGGCTGTGCCCACAATTGCGGTGAATAATGTGAACCACCAGAATTCTGAACGCGATGCGCGTCCGGAGAAGTTGCAGTAATTTGAAAAGGCGCGGGAAATGGCGTTACCGAAAGAAACTTGATATTGGTACATAGTCTATATGATATTGATTAATGTATTTTATCATCTAAATAGCAACACATACACATATGCTTTTGTTTGACTGTGGTGTCAATCTTCGAGTTCGTTTGGATGTTTACGGTAATATTCTTCAAGTATGGCCTTTATATCGAAATAGTATCCCTTTGGGTCGCTGTCCTTCTTGGGTGTCACAGATATAAAGTCATAGTAAGGTTCGACAAATTTCTGGCCGGTGGCGGTAAATCCTGACAGGTTCAGGAAGTCATATTCATGGGCAGGGAGGACCACAATCCATGAATTCTCAGGATCTATGCCTGTGCCGGATGTGGCGATGGTCATAAGTATGCTGTTGAGTTTCTGTTGCCATATCTTGGCCAGATTCTCTTTTCCTAGTTTGCCGTAAGAATATACCCGGAAATTAAGTTGCCTTAAGTCGAAGGGATTGTCTGCCAGTACATCTTCGGCAAAATTCATTATCGCGCGGCATTCCTCCCTGGTATGGTTCGGCTTAGAATATAGGGGTTCAAGCTCCTTTTGGCGGCCTGGATTATAAGAACGCCTGTATGGTTCATAATCTTCCTGGAAAAGATACCCGTAATACAGGTAGCGGAAATCGTCGGCAGTGAGTATCGTGTCATTGCCGAGGTAGCTTTCCATCAGTTTTGGGTAATAGTACTTTGACTTCGGATCGGTTGTCTCTTTTTTTATCTGTTCGAGGTCTGGGCGTACGATCTTCCGTTCTGGTGTAGCGGCATTTGTGCCTGTGACTGCAAGGGTCAGTATTGCTGCCATGGCTATAGCCCCTTTGCGCAGTCTGTTTATTATGGGGTTGGTTATGATGGTCATTGTGTGGGGATATGGTTAATGAGGGAGAGTATTACAATAGAGGAGATTGACATTGTAACGGCAGCGGGCAATCCTTTTGCGCAAAGATATTGCACGAATTGGGAAGACGGGAATTTCAAGGCAGCACCGGAATGGGTACGGCTGTAGGCAAGTGCACCCAATGATGCTCCGATAAGGCTGCCTGCTATTGAAGCCCCTGCCGATACCGCCATACCTGCGGCTGTACCTGCCATTGCGCCTCCGGCAATGAAACCCAGCCCACGTGTGGATTGGGCGAGGGGCTTTGGTAGTAGGGATGTGATGCCAAGTACGATGAAAACTGCGATGCCCCAGAATGTCAGCGTACTGTTGCTGAAATCATGGCTATATTGCAATCCGGCCCATTTTAATGAAAACATGGCCAGATATGCCGGCGCTGCCCCAGGGAATACGGGATAGAACGATAGGGCCAGTGCGAGGCACAGTAATATGATGCAAGCGGTCAATGCCATACTGTTATAACAATCAATCTTACAAATTTAGGCATTAAATCCTACCATTTATAATGGCTTCAACCCTATTTTGCATCAATTCACAACAATTAAGTAAACAGGATGCTTATGTAAAAACGGCAATGTATGGCGGTATGATGTTTCCGCTATACATTGCCGTTTTTATCGTTAGGTCAGGATTCATAGCACATGACATTTTTAAGTCGGTTTAGCCGCCTCGTTTTTAACATTTGCCCAGAAGTCATGCAGCAGGTTTACATATCCATATCGAAAAATACTGATGCGCTGTACATTCCTACTTTTCATCA